>Ga0209443_1001824_pt1 | contig 12994 bp, 13 predicted proteins | sample LauGreBMM110DCMD_2_FD_187571 | JGI IMG/M metagenome (GOLD analysis project Ga0209443, IMG submission 187571) | Freshwater lake microbial communities from Lake Michigan, USA - Su13.BD.MM110.DCMD (SPAdes) (version 2) | ecosystem: Environmental > Aquatic > Freshwater > Lake | place: Lake Michigan... | reverse complement strand
AAAAAAAGGGTAAGGTTGTTGGTAGATTAAAATATGTAATGGCAAAATTAAAACAAATGGCAAAACCCGATTTTATAATTGTATCTGGAGATAACTATTATCCTGGTAAAGAAAAGGTAGGAGAAGTAAAAAATAAAATGGTTTTTTTTGATAAATTAATAGAAGGATTTGATACTTTACCTAGTGAAATACCGATTTATATGATACTTGGTAATCATGATTTAGAGACCCAATCTAAAAAAAAGAGCAATTTATTTATAAAGGGTGATATTGATAGATACGAAGATGGTAAATGTGAAATATTACGTAAAGAAAAATGCGTAGTAGATAACAAACGAAACATTCAATACAACTCTTTTACATACAAAGTACATGAAAATACATTAATATTAATGGTTGATACAAGTATGTATGAGTTTGATAAGGATGTTGAAAAGTATTTGTCTTGTTATAATGTATTTTTTTCACCAGAATATTATTTTACTAATGTAAATCAATTAAGAAATTATCAATTAAAACAAATTATCGATACGATTACAGAAGTTCAAAAAGACAAGGATATAATACATATAATAATTGTAGGACATCATCCTATTTATTGTTATAAAACCAAAGAGGAAGAAAATGAAATCGATGGCGTTAAACGCAAAATCAGAGTAAGTCGATTTGAGTCTGATATTATATACAATTTTAGGTCTGTATTAAAAAGAATATACAATAAAATAACCAATACAACCTGTAAATACTATTATCTATGTTCTGATTTACACTTATATCAGGAAGGGACTATTCATTTGAATGTTAACCATTTTCGTAATACTAAACCAATGGAAATTCAACAATATATAGTAGGTAATGGTGGAACTGAATTAGACTTGAAATCTATTCATGATTATACACGTGGTTCACATACACATACATTTGAAGAAGGGGATACATACGAATGTAAGAAGGAAGTGGATAATCATGGTTTCTTAGAATGTATCGTTGGCTCGCCTGAACTTACGTTTATTCCACATTTTGTAGAAATTTCTGGAGGAAAAAGAAAAACAATAAAAAATATGAAAAGAAAAAAGGGCAAGTCTCAAAAAAAGAAATTTACTTATTATCCATATCACGCATAACTATCCATGACCAATACAAAACCCCTCCCAAAAATACCGATGTCACGAGAGCAGAGAAAAAATAAAGACAATGTCTTTTATGAATTATCCGGCTCTCTTTTATCATATCCATATCCATCCAGTTCATACAATCATCGCAAATCGTTATGCGTATTTCTTTATATTCCATCTTTATGACCTATCGTATTCAATGTTTATATATTTTTGAGAACATATATAAACAGATTTTACATATATATATAGTATGCCTCCACAGTGTAAAAAACAAAGTATTTATGATATTTATTTCCAAATAACACAAGAAACCCAGGCACAATATGGTCAAAAAACAATCCTTTTTTACCAAGTCGGTGCCTTCTATGAAATGTACGGGGTTCAAGATCATAAAACAAAAGAGATCAAAAAAAGCCAAGTCGAGAACTTTACCCAGATGGCCCAACTCAATATTTCTGACAAGGAAATCGAAACCCCCGAAGGAACCGTTGTCATGGCCGGATTCCGTGATTATTCTCTCGATAAATACCTAAAGGTCAGCACACAGGCCGGATATACATCCGTCGTTTATATCCAAAATACAACGAATCCAAAAGCCATTACACGAGAACTTTACGGTGTCTATTCGCCTGGCACCTATCTTTCTTTTGACACTGAAAGTTCTCAACAACTCTCCAACAATACCGTCTGTATCTGGCTCTCCACATTCACCACACTTCAAAAACAAAAGCAAATCCTATGCGGAGTCGCCTCTGCCCATATTTTCACTGGAGAATCCACCCTCTATGAATACCAGATTCCCTTCCTGATGAATCCTACCACTTTCGATGAATTGGAACGCTCTATCTGTCTCCTCAATCCTAGCGAAGCCATTGTTCTCTCATCCCTTTCAGAAAAGGAAACACAACAAGCGATACAATATACTGGTCTATCTCAAACCAAACTCCATATCCTATATACCGAAACTGAACCCAATCTCCAGCGCCGAACTACTATAGAAAAATGTCAGAAACAGACCTATATTCAATACCAACTTAATACCACTTTCGGAGCAGATTCATATGAGGTCTGCCAAGAGTTCTCAGAATATCCTACTGCTACTCAAGCCCTCTGCTATCTACTACATTTCCTTCAAGAACGGAATCCGGATCTCGTCAAAAAGATGACTCCCCCCAAATTCCTCAATTCAACGCATCGAGTCAGGCTCGCTAACCATACCCTTCAACAACTCAATATAGTAGACGACAACACTCAAGACGGCAGACAATCCGGTAGACTCTCCTCCATTACCAATTTCATGAACCGGGCTTCCACACCCATGGGCAGACGCGCTTTCCAACGCCAGCTCACTAATCCCACCTCGGACCCAGATTGGCTCGACCAAGAATACCAAGCAATAGAAACCTTTATGACCACACCGCAAAACATCTTTGCCGAACTCCGCCGAGAATTGAAAACCATAAAGGATTTGGAAAAAATATGCCGCCAAACCATTGTCCAAAAAGTGTATCCGAGTATTATCTATCATTTATTCGAAAACATTACGACCCTCAAAAAATGGATGGAACATTTCGATAATAATGTTTATTTAGGGAATACAATCGATACAACCCCTTTTCTCCAATTCCTTTCACAAACCGTTTATATAGACCGTTGTAAGGGGGTTGATTCTCTAACCTCGTTCCAAGAAAACATTTTCCATACAGGATTTAGTGAGAACTTAGACCGAATCTCGGCTGAATACCAAGAATACCAAACCCTTTTTGACATCATTCATAAAACATTGAATAAGTACACTAATAATAAAGGTGAAGAATATATCAAAATACATGAAACTGAAAAATCCGGAGTCTCTCTTCAGATAACGAAAAAACGCGCAGAATTTCTCCGTAATTCGCTTCCAACAACTATTCAATTCGGCACTTCATTAACAATTCAAGGCAAAGATATTCGATTCACGAAAGCATCCGGAACAACTGAAGAAATCGAGTTCGTTCAACTTACCTCTCTTCTTCGAAATTTACACACAACGAGGGAAAAATGGGGGTCGGCAATAGCCCAGGCCTTTTCTCAATTGTTGAGAACATTAGAACAAAAATGGTATGATCCCCTCGAAATATGGATACAATGGACCATTCGTATCGATGTTCTCCAGACCAAGACACATCTAGCCCTAAAATATAATTATTGTCGACCAATCATTTGTAATGGAGACCGTTCTCATTTCACAGCTAAAGGGCTAAGACACCCGCTTATCGAACATCTTCAAATGAATGAAACCTATGTGGCCAATGATTTAGCCCTCTCTACACCAGAATCAGAACATGATGGAATATTACTCTTTGGGACAAACGCCGTAGGCAAAACAAGTCTTATTCGCGCAGTCGGTATAACGGTCCTATTAGCACAATCTGGATGCTTCGTTCCCTGCTCGTCTTTCGTCTATAAACCCTATACGGCGATTTTCTCCCGTATTCTGGGAAACGACAATCTTTTCAAAGGCCTCTCCACTTTTGCTGTGGAGATGAGCGAACTCCGTGTCATTCTCCAGTCGTCTGATGAGAATAGTCTCGTATTAGGCGACGAACTCTGCTCAGGAACGGAAATGGAAAGCGCTCTTTCACTGTTCTCAGCGGGTCTTATTGAACTCTCTCAAAAACATTCGACATACCTCTTCGCAACACATTTCCATGAAATAACTTCATATGACGAAATACAAGAACTCCCAGCACTTGGACTCAAACATATGTCGGTCAGATATGACCCCTCTACACAAATACTTCTTTATGACAGATTGCTGAAGGATGGACAAGGTTCTCGTATGTATGGTTTGGAAGTATGCCGTTCGCTGTATATGGACGCCGGATTCTTGGAAAGGGCTTATCAATTTCGAAATAAATATTTTCCTGAACAAAGGGGGGAAATGGAGAACCCTAAAACCGTTTATAATGCTAAAAAGATTCGGGGAAAATGCGAGATGTGTCATAAAGAGTTGGCGAAGGAAACTCATCATTTATCTCCTCAACGAGACGCTGATGAACGTGGATTCATTGGAACGATTCATAAGAATCATCCGGGGAATTTGGCGGCACTATGTGAATCTTGCCATGATAGTATTCATGGCGAGAATAAAACATTTGTCAAAAAGAAAACGACTAAAGGATATATTTTGGAAAACGTGTAAATTATAGCTTTACTGCTACTAATGTAATTACCTGACCATTCGTAAATGGACCATTCAATTGAATACCTGAATCCCATTCAAAACCATCATAATACCAGGTATTTAAACTAGTAGTGGATGCGTCAATTGTGTATTTCAAACAGGTGTCGGTTTTATCCACAAGAATACCGGCAGGATCATGGACATCGGCACCTCCAACCCATTGTTTGGAACCAGGAGGGTTATTCTCAGCGCTATTAAGCGAGTTATCTAAAAAGATATCGATAGTTGACATTTGTTATATATCCCCTAAAGATATTATTATACAAAATAAAACGTAAATATATTATATATGCGTAAAAACAGGATTTTATTGATTGGTGCTACTATACTATTATTAATAGTTGTTTATATCATTTTTAGCAAATATAGAGAACCATTGTCTAATGATAGTAGAAAAGAACTTCTTACATATTTTATATTATCACCATCATCTACACCTTCACCATTAACGGCTGATCAAAGAATAAACTATGTAAATGCTATTGGTATTAATGATCGTAAATATAGAAATGTTTTGAAAAGTGATTTAACAAATACAGTAAAAGTTGAAAAAATCAAGGAATTATTAGCAGAAGAATCTGATTGATTTCCCTATGAACAGTTTCCATAACATTTTCCCTGATAATAGTAATAATCACGATTTATAATGGTAGTATCACTATAATTCGATTTCACAGTAGGACCGGATTTATCTCCGGCAACACATTTTTCGCCTCCTAAGAGAACACAACAGTCGGTAGAAGCACACACATTTTTGTCTAATGTATTACATTTAGCATCGCGTTCCATAATAGAAGATTTAGTGGATTCACAAAACCCCTGTTGATTGACTGGTAGATTTGACACATTAGTTGTTGTGGGTTCATTCGTAAGTTTGCTCAAAAATACACTCTCTTCGTAATTAGGAACATATGTAGCTGAATTGAATTGATATGTACCAGGGGAGTTATATAGAGTTGTATTACTGACATCACTATATGGAATGGCAACTAATTTGCCGTCTATTTTTACCCACATTTTTCCCTGACCAGCAGAAGATTCATCATCTTGCCTTTCTTTCAAAGGGTCAGCATGATATGTTATGCCTAAATTGTCGGAATTATAATTTGAACTAGATACTGGATTAGAATTCATTGTAGTTGCCTTTTGTTGTTGAAGTTTAGCAAGTTGTTGTTGTAGATTCCAAAGAGTTTCTGAATCTGGAGGCGGTCTGGCATTTATTTTAACTTGAATCGCATTTATACTTGCGTCAAGGATCGCGTTTTCATTCACATTTACAGATAATGAATATTGAGCCGTCTCAGATACAGCAGTATATGATCGTTTGTTAATTGAAGCCGCATATCCATAAGGGACGCTTCCAAGATAACCCGAGGCGTCGATATAGTAGCCAGATCCGATTTGAGCCGAAACCCGTTTTGTTATTCCTGTAGTAGAATCGACATAACTTATATCATAACATCCACTAGCATCCGGTGAATTAGGAGAACATATAAGAGTTATACCTGTTTTACCCACAAGGAATCCTTCTTTTTTTTGCTCTTGTATATAGAAGGTCGCTAAAGAAGCGAATATGACAATAATAGAAATTATACTGGCATATATAATCAACGATTTCATTTATATACCTTTAGGAAAATATATTCGTTTATTCTATAAATGAGTCTTATCGTCTCCCTTTATGCCGCTATCCTTTTCTTCATCTTGACACCTAGTGTTCTCCTTCGTCTTCCTAAGAATGGGGGTAAATTTACCGTTGCCGCTGTTCATGCGCTCGTCTTCGCTCTTCTTTTCCACTTTACCCACAAACTTGTGTGGCGTCTAGGTGCAAAGATGGAGGGAATGGCTGGTATGACCCCTGCTAACTACCCATAATTCATATATTATTTTATATAAATAATATATAATGAGTCTTCTCATTTCGCTTTACACCGCCATCCTCTTTTTCATCCTCGTCCCAGGAGTTCTCCTTCGCCTTCCTCCTAAGGGAGGCAAGTTTACCGTTGCTGCCGTTCACGCGCTTGTATTCGGACTTATCTACCATTTCACCCATAAACTTGTCTGGCGTGCCGGAGTCTCTTTAGAGGGATTTGAAGCACTTGAGGTTTCAGCACCAGGACAAAAGGAGGGTATGAAACACGATGATAAGAAAAAGGAGGGTATGAAAAAGGAGGGTATGAAACATGATGATGAGGAAGAAGAATAAACCTTTATGACAAAATTGAACAAATATATAAAAACAATGATGTTATTATATATATCATGATTATTCCAGTCAAATGTTTTACATGTGGCAATGTTCTCGCCAACAAATACAGACATTATTTAGAAGAAGTTCGAAAGAAGAAGTTGGCAAAGGGACAGAATATCCAACGAGTCGTATATCTTACTAAGGATAATATGGACAAGGCACCTGAAGGCGAAGCGCTCGATGATTTGCGTTTGTTTAATATGTGTTGCCGAAGACATTTCTTGACACATGTGGATATCGAATAATATCACCACAAAATATATAATGCCTTCTAAAAAACGAAATTGTTCTACCTTTAATAAAACATATAAGAAATGGCTTAGTAAAAAGAAGGGTGGATGCGGATGCCAAAATGGTCAACAAGCACAAGATTCTCCTATAAATCTACCTGGAACCATTTTTTCAGGTGGCAGAAGAAGAAGGCGAAGAAGAACTCGTCGGATAAAAGGAGGAGATGCTTTAGGACCAGCTTCTCTTACGGATTTCGACCCTGGGTTCAAATATACCTACCCTCTCAATGACCATATGAATGATCCGCTAGCCCCATCCAATATAGTCGATGTGCGTATGCAACCGAATATGACAGGTGGAAGACGAAGACGTAGAAAGTCTCGTTCTCATAGGATGAGAGGTGGGTCATCGGATCCTTATATTAAAGCATATGAATCAAATACATTATCAAGCTCTCCATTTACATCTCTATCAGGCGCATCTAATGCTGCCAATATTATTACGGGTCAAGACAATATAACAATGACATATTCCGACAATCTTCGAACAGGAATACCGTTTATTTAATATTCCTTTATGATATATGGCGATAGTTGGCTTCAAAAATATATGCCCCCCTGCAATGTTTTATTTAGTCATTTCATTCATATCACTTGTAGTCATTGCCTTTTTTAATTTTGGTAATGAAAATGTATATTGTGTGGGATATTATTCTTGTCCTGTTTCAAGTATTTATCTCGTCTTCCTTGTAAAAATCATATATGTCATCTTTTGGACATGGATTTTGAACCTCATTTGTCGTTCAGGAGTTCCAGTAGTCTCATGGCTATTGGTCCTTATTCCACTCTTGATATTCTTCGCCATGATCGGATTATTTATCCTTCGTAGTACTTTCAATGTTCAATAACCATTTTCTCTTCATATGATAAGAACCCCCTCCTAATCATATGAAAACACGACGACAATCTCCTATATCTGGTAGAATCATAAAGGAGAATCAATATGGTTGGAAAGTAATACATATACACGGAACCCCTTATGAACGCGGATTCGCTCATGGATTCCTTCTCTACAAAGAACTCGCCAGGCTACAACATACATATCCCTTCATTGTCGACCAACGCAATCATACATCGCATGAGGCCTATATAAAAAAAAGCAATGAAATTATTGTCCCTATCGTAAAAACCCATTTCCCAGAAATATATGAGGAATTAGAAGGCATTGCAGCAGGAGCAACCGCTAGAGGCGTCGCGATAACCGCCGATTTTCTCCTTGCTTGGAATTCACATAGTAGTCTATCTTCCTATCTAAAATCACCAAAAGATAAATGTAGCGCCTTTATCGCTACCGGCAACGCGACCAAAACAGGCGAGATTGTCATGGCTCATACAACCCATGATATGTTTCCCGAAGCACAATTATTCAACATAATACTCTTTATGACACCCAATAAAGGCCATCCTTTTGTTATGCAGACAGGGCCAGGTCTCGTTGCTTCCGTAACCGATTGGTTCATCTGTTCTACAGGTATTATCGGATGTGAAACGACCATTTTCGGAACAAATTACAATCCTCAATTCGGATACCCTTTCTTCTGCCGAATTCGCAAAGCCATGCAATATGCTACATCTCTTAAGGGCTATGCCGATATCATGAAATATAAAAACGCCGGAGATTATGCCTGCTCATGGCTTTTCGGCAACATTCAAACAAACGAAATCATGTTGTGCGAAATAGGTCTAAAAGAATCCAATATCCAAACCACCAAAAATGGCATCTATTATGGGATGAACTCCGCTATCGACTACAATCTCCGCTCCAAAGAAACCAATGATACTCAATGGAATGACCCCAGTAAATCCACGGGCGCTAGAGCCCAACGTATGAATCAACTCCTTTATGACACCTATTATGGAAAAATTAGCGCAACCAATGCTAAACTGATTTTAGCAGACCATTACGATGTGTTTCTTCATAAAGACAGTCCCAATATTCGATCTATTTGTAAACATAGTGAGAACAATACGGAATCCAAACGCAATTCTCATTATCCACATGGATGCACAGATGGTAAAGTAACAACAACCGCCCTAGCCAAACGCCTATCCTTTTTCGCACGATTCGGGTCGGCATGTGGGCGACCTTTCTCCATTCAAAAACATGTCCGTAAATATCCAAAATACAAGGCATGGGAACCTTATACAAAAGATTTCATTTCATATCCTTGGACACAAATACAATCTATTCAAACTCAAACTCGTAAAACACAGAAACGTCAAAACAAAACTTGAACCAAACCAATAAAATTGAAGCAAACCTATATAAACGTATCTCTCCTTATAATATACCTTTTTGACATGAACCCCCAGTTAAAACAAATATCCGAAGATCATGACATCCTCCAATTCACATTGTCTGATATAAATGTCAGTTTAGCAAACGCTATTCGGCGCACAATTCTAAATGATATTCCCACTGTTGTTTTAGGAACAGATATCTATCAAGACGCGAAATGTAAAATCCAGACCAATACTGGCCGTCTCCATAATGAGTTGGTGAAACAACGTCTTAGTTGTATTCCTGTTCATATTAATCAACAAAAAGAGATGGAATCGTTTCCGAATGAATATATACTGACGGTTGACGTCAAGAATGAAACGGATACGGTCAGAATCGTCACTACGGAAGATTTCAAGATAAAACAGAAGGAGGGTGACAAATATCTTTCCCCCGATGAAGTCCGCTCGATTTTCCCACCAGATACTCTTACACGCGATTTTATAGATTTCGTCCGTTTAAGACCTCGTATTGGCGACAGTATCCCTGGAGAGCAGATAACGCTTACTTGCGAATTCTCTGTCTCAACAGCAAAATCGAGCGGAATGTATAATGTGGTAAGCAAATGTACTTATGGAAATACGATTGACCAAGATAAAGCCGATGAAGCATGGGAACATAAACAGTCTAAATTAGCCGAAGAAAACACTTCAAAGGACGAAATCGAGTTCCAAAAGAAAAACTTCTATCTATTGGATGCTCAGAGGTATTTCACTCCCAATTCCTTCGATTTCCAAATCCAGACATTAGGTGTTTTCGAAAACAAACAAATCATAAAGAAAGCCGCCAATATTCTAATAGAGTTCTTTACTACAATGCACAAGAATCTGGAGAGCGATGTGGTTCCTATCCGACCAAGTCTCTCTACTACAGAATATTCATATGACATTACGCTTATGGATGCCGATTATACTGTTGGAAAGGCATTAGAATATACCCTTTATGACAAATTCTTTGAAGGCCAACAAATCCTTTCCTTTTGCGCATTCAAAAAGGTTCATCCACATGATTCAGACAGTATCATTCGTTTAGCCTATAAAGAGGAAACAGATAAACATATTGTCAAACAACATTTACGAGATGCTTGTATATCCGTCGCTGAAGTGTTTCAGGCTATTGATAAGATGTTCTAATCCTTTATTTGTTCAAGTAAAGGTCTATAGGTTCCAAACAAAATATCGAATATTGGAAATAGAATACAAAAATTGTATTTTGGAAATTTATGATGAATATTATGATGAGACCAATACATTTCAGAATGTGATAAATATGACGATGTTATATACATGTAAAGTATGACAAACTGCTCTAACCACGATATGTTTATGAATACAATCGGAATACCAATAGAAATAATAGACGCGAAATCGTCCGCCTCTGTTAAATAAAAAGTATCAAATGGATACACGATAATATTTTTATGATGTTTTTTATGAATATATGAATACCCATATTTATGAACTAATCTATGATATACATAATAAATTAGTTCAATATATAGACAATATACACATATTGTATACAATGATTGAATCCATGTATGCTGGCCATATGGAATAATATTATCAGAAACAAAATACATTAGACCAGTCGATTGTATTATTAGTACTGGAACATTTTTTACATATTCATTTATTCGAAGGTCCTTTTCTTTATCTGTCAATTTTGGATTAATAAAAGGGTAATTATTGAAATAACATATAAGATAGGCTGTTATCGTCGATATTGAAAACGTGCCTGAAATAATAAATATAGATAAAATTATATTCATTTTTTTATAAAATACATGAATTACACCATTACCTTTATACCCTTTATGACAAACAATATAAAAAATTGAAATAAACGTATCTAAATATATCATCTATATAAATGGATAAACGTATGAACGTTCTTTTAGAAAAGTATTTGATACAATTCAAAGACCATATTAAGCAAAAGGCAACTGAAATGGATTTCAATGAAAAGTCTAAAATAAACGACTTAATAGAATATGTTTATGAATATGAACGTTTGACATTTTCAAAAGACGATTTTGTAAAACGAAAACGTGTTCAAAATATTATTCCTGAAGATTCACGTTGTATTGCTAATAAATCGTGTAATGAAAGATGTACTCGCAGAAGAAAAGATGGAAGCGAATATTGTGGAACACATCATAAACATATTGCAACTGATGGACAGGATCAAGGTAAAAAAGTAGAGGTTATAGCAAAGGAGATGGAGGGGATTGTCTATTATGTAGACGAATATCAAAATGTTTATCGAACAGAAGACATTTTGAATGAAAAGGAGAACCCTCGTGTAGTTGCTAAATATGAACAACTAGCCGGAGGTAGATATTTGATTCGAGAGATCTAGCTTAACAATCAGAATCTATTTTGTGAACAAGTTTTTCCTGAACAACTTCTTCACGATGACTCAATATAAACTCATTCAAATGCGCAGCTTTCATAGCGTCCCCATTATAATACTTCTGTAAGACAGCCATCAACATTTTTTGTGTCATAGGTTTTTTTACGTTCTTGACAGTATACATGAGAACGCCATTCTTCAATTCATAACAGCCTGTATCTGTATCTTTCATAATCTCCATAAGCGCTTTTGATAATATAGTCTTCTCTTTCTTACGAATACTGACCTCCTTTTGTAATTGACGAAGCTCATTATCTTGTTTTACCCATTCACGTACCAATTGAACCGTTGATTGACGTTCGTTGTTCATAGATATATTATTTAGTTATATTTATGTCATTGTGTTATTACACCTTTGAATATACTAAATAATGTATTCGAATACATTATACTAATGAAAATGAAATATTTTAGTGCGCAAGTTCTCGCTACGACAAATACGCCTCAACAACGTTTTATGTCGATGCCTATTCGTATGAATTCATTCCCACAACAACAAATACTAATACAAAAACCTATAGAACAACCCCCACCAACAGTTGGGAAAGTCAAATGGGGAGAACCTACATGGTATTTATTTCATACCCTATCATTCAAAATAAAAGACAGTGAGTTCTCTAAAATACGAGCCCCCCTCCTAAACTATATGTATGCCATATGTATCAATCTTCCTTGTCCCGATTGTGCAAATCATGCTAAAGCTTATTTAGATGGAGTAAACTTTAACAGTATTCAAACAAAGGAACAATTAAAACGACTGTTTTACGATTTTCATAATGAAGTCAACCGACGAAAGGGGTACGCCTTTTTTCCTTACGATCAATTAGATGAAAAATATTCCAAGGCTATAACTGGAAATATTATTCGGAATTTTATGACCCATTTTTCAGACCGTAATCGTAGTATAAAGTTATTAGCAACCGACCTATATCGACAACAACTTTGTAAGACATTAAAAGAATGGTTTAATGAGAACATAACGGTTTTTGACGCTTGATTAGGAAGCATTTGATGATAATGAAGGATTCGCGAAATTACATTTAAACAACTGTTTTGTAGGTCGTTGGCATACCGATTGATTTCCCCCTACATTTAAAAATAGTAGTTCAGGTTTGTTCAACCTTTCAATAATAGTTGACCAAGCCCATCCCATCAAACAACCACACGCCATTGCTAATACTATACCTGTCGGAGCATAACAATCATTTCGTAAATTCCATATCAAATCACCAGCAATGAGAACAGGAAAGAAAATAAGTGTGGGTATGTTTGTTTTTTCAAGTTTATTCTTTACAATAATCGCAACTAGATAAATCATTGTAAAACATAGCACAGAAATCCCCAATGGAATACGGGAAAACGAACCGTCTTTACCAATTGTCAATAAATTACACACTGGAGCAACCATCTTTT
>Ga0209443_1001823_pt1 | contig 12996 bp, 13 predicted proteins | sample LauGreBMM110DCMD_2_FD_187571 | JGI IMG/M metagenome (GOLD analysis project Ga0209443, IMG submission 187571) | Freshwater lake microbial communities from Lake Michigan, USA - Su13.BD.MM110.DCMD (SPAdes) (version 2) | ecosystem: Environmental > Aquatic > Freshwater > Lake | place: Lake Michigan... | reverse complement strand
GGACATTGCAGTTTTACTGGAACCATCAAATGCGAACATTGAAGCAGGTTGCCAAGGAACTCTGCGAGCCAGAATTTCAACAGTTGGGACGCGCGCCCATAGTGCACGCTCTTGGCTTGGGGAAAATGCAATCCATAATCTTGGTGGAATTTTGGCCAGATTAAATGAATACGCGCCAGCCCGAGTAAATGTTGATGGCTTGGAATATCGAGAGGGTTTAAATGCTGTCGCAGTTACTGGTGGTATTGCCGGAAACATAATTCCTGACGCTGCTGTTGTGGAAGTAAATTATCGATATGCACCAAACACCAGCGCTGCGCAAGCAGAGCAACATGTGCGAGAAGTTTTTGATGGTTACTTAGTTGAGTTCACCGATAATGCGCCCGGAGCAATGCCAGGCTTAGATCGAGCAGCGCTAGCTGATCTCATAGCCCGCGTTGGCGGACAAGTTGCCCCTAAATTTGGCTGGACAGATGTCGCTAGATTTTCTGCGATGGGTGTGCCTGCCGTAAATCTGGGACCTGGGGACCCTGGTCTTGCTCACTCCCGAAATGAGTTTGTGCCCGTGTCTCAATTGCGTAAGTGTGAAGATACTGTCTTTGGCTGGTTACGCGGCTAATGGAACACATCGAACTAACCGTTGCAGTTAATGCGCCGGCCCAAAAAGTCTGGGACGCGATAACAAACTGGGAAGCGCAAAATAAGTGGATGCTTGGCACCAAAGTGTGGCCAGTTGCTGGCGACGGCACGGGAGTTGGTGGCAGGATCGAAGCATTTACCGGAATTTGGCGGATTGGATTCCTGGACACTATGGAAATCACAATTTGGGATGCGCCATCTAGATGCGACGTGCTTCATACCGGGCGGGTGGTTCGCGGCACGGGGACATTTGAAGTTGTTTCTTTAACTCAAACATCAAGTAATTTTGTGTGGAGCGAGGACCTAGATATTCCACTGGGAATTTTAGGTAAAGTCGGATTTGCACTTTTACGACCAGGATTTGTTTTCGGAGTCCGCAAATCGCTAGAAAAATTTGCTCGGCTAGTGGAGCAAGGCGCACTTTAACCCGAATCTTCTTTTCACCACTCCTAAATGTGGTTATTTCCCATTAACTACAAGGAGTTTGCCCACTTTAGTGGATTTCGTTAGTGCCCGATTTTCAGGGATAATAGAGGGATTAGTAATTAATTCCCCAATCTTTATCTGGAAGGTGACCCAAATGGCAGCTATGAAGCCACGCACTGGCGACGGCCCAATGGAATGCCCTAAGGAAGGTCGCGGATACGTGCTTCGGGTGCCACTTGAAGGTGGGGGCCGGTTAGTTGTGGAGTTAAATGCACAAGAAGTTAAAGACTTGGGCGCGGTGCTAAAAGATACCGTCGCTGCAATGCCTAAGAAATAGGCGACGAACGAAATCTACTTAGTGAGTTAAGCCTTTACGGCAACTAATAGTCCGCCACCCACTGGTAGAAGTGAACCAATAAATTCTTCACCAGCAGCGATTGCTTCAACAGCGCCGCGCATTGCCACAGTGTCGGGGTCGCGTTGAGCTGGATCCGCAAGTTTGTCATTCCAGAGGGCTCGATCAATAATCAAAACTCCACCAGTTCGCAGCAAAGTCAGAGCCCGGGAAATATTGGCATTCAGATCCAAAGGCTTTGCTGCGATTAAAACAATGTCGTAAGCCGACTCAGTTAGACGATCTAAAACTTCATCTGCCCGACCATTTATCAGCCGCACTCGATTCGGCGCGATGCCAGCTTGAGAGATTGCATCCTTGGCAATTAACTGATGCTCAGCTTCGATATCAACGCTAGTTAAAACTCCATCTGGGTGCATGCCATCGAGTAACCAAAGCGCCGAGACACCAGCACCTGTTCCAATTTCAACTACATTTTTTGCATCGATTGCCGCGGCTAGTGTCCGCACAATTGCCCCAGCACCAGGCCCCATTGCGACGCAGCCAATTTCTGCCGCTTTTGCCCGAGCATGTGCACGAATTCCATCCTCGCCCGCCCAGCTCTCGGCGTAATCGCTGGAAGCTCGGTGGATTGCTAAAATTCGCGGATCGGTTGGTGCCATGACGTAATCGTACGGGTCTGGTGCGCTTTAAGTGAAGTATGCCTACCAAGTCGGCAGAACCCAGATTGATAAGCGAGAATGAGATAAGTAAAAAATTCCCGAAATTAGGCAGGATCCAGGTCATGACCCAGACCCCAGATGAACCACAAAATCTCGTGGCACCTGCGCAAACGCTTACTCCAGAAACCACACTTCCAGAGACCTTAGCTCCAGAGCCCATTCCAGCGCCAAATTATGTATTTGCCCAATCACTTTCGGGCAGCGAGAATTCTGGCGCGAGCGCCTCACCTGCAGTAAAGAAAGCAATGATTGCTGGCGTGCTCAGTGGCTTGCTCGCAGGCGCACTTGGTTTTTCGGCAGCTTCGGTAGTTGTAAACGTGCCGGCGCCTTCAATTTCCTTGCCAGCAGCAAGTGGTGAAGTGTCACCACGGGCTGATGATTCAATTGCTGGCATCGCCCAAGCGGTCTTACCAGTTGTAGTTTCGATTGATGTTTCCTCAAGTCAAAACGCAGGCACAGGCTCTGGTTTCGTAATTCGAAGTACTGACCTGGAATCTTTTATCTTGACAAACAATCACGTAGTAACAGGTGCTGGCGACAATGCTGAAATCACTGTCACGTTCCAAGATCAATCTCAGGCTCGCGCGGAAATTGTCGGCACTGATGCTTCATATGATTTAGCAGTACTTCGAGTTGAGCGCGGGAATTTGCCAGTTGCCGCCTTGGGTAATTCCGACGATGTTGTTGTCGGCGATGCCACAATTGCGATTGGTTCCCCGCTAGGACTTACTGGCACAGTTACCAGTGGCATTGTTTCTGCGCTGAATCGGCCAGTAACCGCTGGAGATGCAAATGACATTTCGTTCATTAGCGCAATTCAAACGGATGCTGCAATTAACCCCGGTAACTCTGGTGGACCACTAGTTAATTCGCGCGGCGAAGTTATTGGTATCAATTCTGCGATTGCAACAACGGGTAGCAGCGTTAATGGTCAAAGCGGCAGCATTGGACTAGGTTTTTCTATCCCAATCAATCAAGCTAAGCGGGTAGCCACTGATTTGATTGCAACTGGAAAATCAAGTTACCCGATTATTGGTGTGCAACTTGATAGTGCCTATACCGGCCAAGGCGCAAAAATTGAATCACTAACTGCTGATAGTCCCGCTGCAACCACTGCGCTAAAAGCTGGGGATGTAATCACCCAAATTGACGGCGTAAAAATAACTAGTGCAACGGAACTTGTAGTTCGAATTAGATCCAAGAGTCCGGGGGATTTAGTAAAAATCACACTCCTGGATGGCACTGTAATTGAACTGACTTTGGGTTCAGACCAGAGCTAGATTTTCAACGCAAGGAGTAAGGTCGCACTATGAATATTGGATGGGCTGAGTTTTTAGTCATTGCCATGATTGGGTTGGTAGTTTTTGGCCCAGAGCGGTTACCTGAAATGAGCGCCCAACTTGCTCGCTTTGTTAAATCCATGCGAATTAAAGCTAGTTCGGCAACTGCCGAGTTAACTGGTTCCGTTGATACAAAAGTGGTTGCTGACTTAGCTAAAGATTTGCGCGGAATCACGCCCCGGGGCATGGCAGCTAATGCAATGTCAGCAAGCTTTGGCAAACCGCAATCTGGAGCTATGAGAGATCAAAGACCAAGTGGCGCATTAGTAAATCCAGTTTTTGATCCGGATGCTACTTAGCAATTTTTCTTGAATCAAGCTGCGTGCAAGCGCACGAATTACTTATTGCGATCGGGCGTGATCCCCAGATTCATGCCGACTAAGCCGCGTGGCCGTGTGCTAAGTTTTTGCGCCATCTCAATAAGTGCCTTTGACGCTGGCGCATCTGGATGCGAAAGTACATATGGCATTCCCGCATCGCCACCTTCGCGCAGGCCTGGATCAAACGGAATCCTGCCAAGTAGTGGCACTTCCTGGCCGACATTTGCAGTTAACACTTCTGCCACCATTTTTCCGCCACCGGTACCAAACATGTCAATTGGTTCTCCGCAGTGCGGACAAGCAAACGCAGACATGTTTTCAATCACGCCACTGACGCGTTGATTCACTTGGGGCGCCAACATACCAGCGCGGATTGCCACATCAGCAGCCGCTGGTTGTGGGGTAGTGACAATAATCAATTCACTTTGTGGCAATAAGTGCGCAGAGCTAATTGCAATATCGCCCGTGCCTGGAGGTAAGTCCAACAACAAGATGTCTAGGTCGCCCCACCAAACTTCGCTTAAGAACGATTCCAAGTACCGATGCAGCATGGGTCCGCGCATAGCGACTGGCTCGTGGCGACCTTTTGGCTTGAGTGGCAGCATCGACATAACTCGCACACCATGACCCTGCGGTGGCATGATCATGTTTTCAACTTTTAGCGGTGCCTCAGTAATACCCATCATGTCTGGAATCGAGTGACCGTAAATGTCAGCGTCAACTATGCCAACTACTAAACCATCAAGTGCCATAGCGGCCGCGAGGTTGGTTGTGACAGAAGACTTTCCAACCCCACCTTTACCAGAAGCTATTGCATAAATCCGGGTCAGCGAACCTGGTTGATTAAAGCGAATCTCTTTTGTTGGCCCTTGAAGTTTTTCGCGCAGCGCAGTTCGCTGCTCTGGACTCATGACATCAAGTTCCACTTCAACACTGGTTACATCACGAACTTTTAGAACAGCATCTTTGACACTATTAACGATCGTGTCTTGCATCGGACAGGCTGAAATAGTTAAGTAAACCCCAACAGTTACCGTGCCACCAGCAATAGCAACATCCTTGACCATGCCAATTTCAGTTATTGGGCGACGGATTTCTGGATCAATTACGGTTGCTAGTGCAGCTTGCACGGCTTCTTGGTTTACGCTCATGAAGTTTTGGAATCACCCTTGTTTTCGGTTTGCTGTATTTCCTTAAATTCTTCCAGTAAGTCGCGGATCTCGCCACGCAAGTAATCACGCGTAACAACTTCGCCAAGTGCTAATCGCAGTGAAGCAATTTCCCGAGTCAAGAAATCAGCGTCAGCTAGCAGACGTTCCGTTTGATCCCGATCCTCCTGAAACCGAACTCGGTCACGATCTGCTTGACGATTTTGTGCCAACAAAATCAGTGGCGCAGCATAAGAAGCTTGCAGCGAAAGTGCCAAAGTCAAAAATAGAAATGGGAAAGGGTCAACACGTAAATCACTGGGCGCAAAGATGTTCCACAGCAACCAGCTGAAAACAACACAGGTCATGTAACCCAAGAATCGCCAAGATCCCAAAAAGCGGGCTACCCGCTCACTTACTCGACCAGCAGTATCAGAATCAAGCGTCGGACGAAGCGAGCGGCCTCGTACTGATGGCTGATCCAAACGTGGTCCACGTCGTTCGGTTCCTTCGTTGCGTGCCATGATCAGCCCTCCTCATCTATCTCGTTTTCTCGCCAATTTTCTGGCAACATGTGGTCGATTACATCGTCTATTGTGACGGCGCCTAACAATTGATCATTCTCGTCTACAACTGGCAATGCCACCAAGTTGTAGGTAGCAAAATATCGCGCTACTTGGCCAAGTGGTGCCCCTGGTCCAATGGGAGTAAGGGAAGTATCCAAAACTCCAGAAACCAGGCTGGCAGGTGACTCGCGCAGCAATCTCTGCACATGTGCTACTCCCACATATTTTCCAGTCGGTGTTTCTAGTGGCGCCCGCGTGACATAAACCTGTGAAGCCAAGGCCGGGGAAAGTTGTGGCTGCCGAACTCGCGCCAATGCTTCGGCAATGGTGGCATCGGATGAAACCACAATAGGTTCAGTGGTCATCATGCCGCCAGCGCTGAAATCGTCATAGGTCAGCAAGCGACGCAAGTCATCTGCTTCATCTTGCTCCATCGCACCTAAATATTCTTCAGCTTGCTCTGGCGACAATTCCGATAGCAAATCTGCTGCGTCATCTGGATCCATTTCTTCCAAAACATCGCGCGCCCGTTCTAATCCAAGTTCAGACATGATCTCAACTCGATCATCATCTGGAAGCTCTTCAAATACATCCGCAAGTTTTGCTACATCAAGTCCACTAATAAGTTCCAGGCGACGTTTTTGTGGTAGTTCTTGAAGTAAGTTCGCAAGGTCAGCTGGACGCATAGTCTCAATTGAAGCAAGTAGCGCGTCAACTGGTTGTTGCGGAGACTGGGAAAACAAATCTGAAACTTCACTCCAAGGAACTGTCAAAGTCGTGCCGCGCCTACCAAACCCGGCGCCAGCTTTACGAATAAACAATCGACTGATGTTCCATTCCAAATTGCGCTCTTGCGACATTCCAATGTCATGAATAGTTACTTGCTCGCCTGTTTCAATGAGTGTTACGCGATGATCCAACAACTGGGCTACAACTAAAATCTCTTCCGGGCGACCATCAAAACGGCGCAAGTTCACGACACCACTTGTGACAACAGAGCCAGGCTCGATTGAGGTAATACGCGCCATAGGCACAAAAATCCGCCGACGTGGGGCTACTTCGACAACAAAACCCGTGACAATTGGTGCTCGGCCAGAAGTGCGAGGCGTTACAACGACATCACGAATTTTGCCTACCTGATCTCCCAAGGAGTCAAATACGCCAGTCCCAGCCAAGCGGGCCAGGTATACGCGGGTTTGAGTTGTGCTCACCTAAAGAGGTTACCCGTTGGGGGCTAAATCTAAAGAATCCCAATTACGGCAAAGACCTTGAATTACTTGTGGTTTAAGGGGATATTCATTTAAGGTCAAGGACTACTGCACTATGTAGCTAGCGATCGCACATCATTTAACAGCAAAGGAAATGCCATGAACCAGACCATGAGATTTGAAGGCAAGACAGCGATCGTAACCGGGGGCGCCGGTGGTATTGGAACTGCGATTTGTCAGCGCCTTGCTGGCGAAGGCGCTTTCGTGGTGGTCACTGATACAAACTCTGTGAATGCCGAAAAAGTTGCTGCGGACATTTCTGCCAGTGGTGGCACAGCTGTTGCAATGCCAGCGGACATTTCGAAAGAGAATGAGTGCACGGAGCTAATTAAAAAAGTATTTTCCCTGCGTGGAAAAATTGATGTGCTTGTCAACAATGCTGGAATTATGCGACGCGGAAATATTTTAGATATTTCAGTTCAAGACTGGAATGATTTATTTGCCGTCAACATAAATTCAATGTTTCATTTATGCCGAGCTGCACTTCCGCACATGATTGCCGGCGGCGGTGGTGCGATCGTAAACACGGCGTCGCAATGGGGTTTATATCCAGCGCCAAATTGCATCGGCTACAACGTGTCAAAGGCCGCTGTAGCAGCTTTCTCACAAAATCTTGCACGTGACTACGCCCCGCATAATGTTCGCGTCAATGCAGTTTGCCCGGGAGAAATCCACACCCCAATGTTGGAAGCTGGCGCAAAAAGATCTGGTCGCACAATTGCAGATCTTGATGCCCTAGTTCCATTTGGTCGAGTAGGTCGCCCAGATGAAGTTGCTGCGTTAGTTGCGTTCTTAGCATCAGAGGAAGCAGCGTTCATGTGTGGTTCGCTAGTTGAAATAACTGGCGCACAACCTGTTGCGTAAGACTTAAAGTAACCTGTTGTTATGCGCGGTCAACCAGGTACATTCTTAGCTGGACTTGCGCGGCGTCTAACTAAAATCGAAATCATTGGGCTAGAAAATCTGGAAATTTTAGATCAGCCAGGCCCAGCAATGATCGTGGTAAACCACACCACAATCGTGGACGTTGTGGTCGTGGTTGGAACTTTGCATAAATACGGTTTCACAGTTGATGGTCCATGTGAAAAACTCAAAAAAAGTGCGTGCACTCATCGTCGCCATCTGCGCCCAATTGGGACATCTGATATGTGGAATTATCCACTAGCAAAACAAATCGTAAGTGGCAGTGGAATTATTCCAACTGATCAATTTAATGGCAGCAGTGCCTACCGAGTGGCGCTAACTGCGCTGGGAAACCAAGAATGCATCTTGATGTACCCCGAAGGTGATGTGCAAATTAATGCCCAAGCCTCGCCGCGACCATGGCGCCGTGGCACAGCAGCGCTAGCAAAATCGGTGGCTATGTCGATAGTGCCAATTGCTCATCACGACAGTAGGAAGCTGGGCACGGGCGGCGTCAAGCGAAGTATCTTGCAGGCGCTATCGCGAGTTGTTAAGCGCCCTACGATTCACTTGATGATCGGCAAGCCGATTCTTGCAAGTGAAATCGCCAATTTCAATGAACTGGAAACTAGTACTTATTTAGAAGAAAAGTTGCTAAATCTTTGGAAAAAAGTTAGCGCACTAACTTAAGAATCTTGTTGACTACTTCGGGTGCGATTACGTTGACGTGGTGCACGCTCCTTTGGAGCCGCCTTTTCGCCAGAAGTTTGAGCGCTCGAACTAGCTGAAGTTTTTCTCGGCGCGCTTGAAGACTTATTGTTTCCTTGCGAATTTCCGGAACCGCTTCGCCCAGAACTTCCCCGACTGGAACCAGAGCGGTTTGCTTGCGGCTTACTGGAGTTTCCGCGACGCCCAGCATTTGCACCAGTCTCACCTAAGTCTTCAATTTTTTCGCCAGCTAAACCTTCGCGAGTTCGCGCGGAACCAGGCAACACCCCAGTAGTGCCAGCTGGAATTCCCAGGCCAATATAAACATGCTCACTAGAGGAATAAGTTTCAATTGGATCGTGGAAAGCTAAACCAAGCATGCGATTAATCATTTGCCAACGATTGATGTCTTGCCAATCAACAAGTGTAATCGCAACACCTGATGCGCCAGCGCGACCAGTGCGACCAACTCGGTGCAAATAAGTTTTTTCATCATCCGGGCACTCATAGTTAATAACGTGAGTTACATCAGCAACGTCAATACCGCGGGCAGCAACATCAGTTGCCACCAAGACATCTACTTTGCCGCTACGAAATGCGCGCAGAGCTTGTTCGCGAGCGCCTTGGCCTAAATCTCCGTGTACGGCAGCCGAGGCAAAGCCGCGATTTGCTAAATCTTCGGCAAGATTGCCAGCAACTCTTTTTGTGCGGCAAAAAATCATGGTCAGTCCACGGCCCTCAGCTTGAAGTACGCGGGCAACAAGTTCTGGCTTATCCATTTGGTGACAGCGCCAAACGTGTTGTTCGATGGCATCAACAATCGAAGAATCACTGGTTGGATCAGAAGCACGAATGTGAGTCGGCTGTGTCATGTAGCGACGAGCTAGGGCAACAATCTGTCCAGGCATAGTTGCTGAGAACAACATGGTCTGGCGGCTAGCTGGAGTCTTGCTAACTAGAGTTTCAACATCGGGCAAGAAACCCATGTCGAGCATTTCATCTGCCTCATCTAAAACTAAAACTTTTATGGCGCTTAAATCCAAGTGGCCTTGTTTGATCATGTCAATCAAACGACCAGGAGTTCCAGCAATTACTTCCACGCCATTTTTTAGCGCTTCAACTTGTGGCTCGTAAGCTTTTCCGCCATACAGACTCAAAACTCGAGCTCCCATATTTTTTCCAGCAGTTTCCAGGTCTGCGGCAACTTGGATTGCTAATTCGCGAGTTGGCACAATGACCAGACCCTGTGGCTTGCCAGCGTGCTTGAACTCAGCCCATTGCGGGTTAGTTGGACTGATTACTTGGGTAAGTAGCGGAATGCCAAACCCTAAAGTCTTGCCAGTTCCAGTTTTGGCCTGGCCGATTAGATCTTGGCCAGCCATAGCTAATGGCAAAGTTAATTCTTGGATTGGGAAAGCATCGATGATGCCTTTGCTGGCTAATGCCGAGCAAATGTCTTGGGGAACGCCGAGATCGGCAAAACTAGCGATGAGAAAACTCCTGGTAGATATAAGGACAAAAACACACATTTTCGTGGCTAGTTTCAATCGTACCCTGATATCGCCTAGCCTTAAGCGTTGTGACTAGTCCTGCGGAAATTGACCTACTCGGTGTGCTTGCATATGGCGAGTTAGTGGCTTTTGAGCGCACTGCTGCAGATGCCAAGCTCGCGCCAAATTTGGCAGATAAAGCAGCCCTCGGAGCAATGGCAGCAGCAGAATTCGGGCACTATGAAAAAGTCTCCACACATCTTGCCAAATTAGGCCAAGATCCATTTGAAGCAATGCAACCTTTCATGGAACCACTAAACCAATTTCACAACTCATTAACCCCGCGTGATTGGCTCGAAGGATTACTTAAGGCATACGTGGGCGATGGCATAACTAATGATTTTTACCGAGAAATTTCTGCTCACATAGCTACTGAAACTGCCAATCTAGTTTCGGAAGTGCTCGCTGATGTTGGGCAAGCAAATTTCTCAATTGACCGAATTAGGCAAGCAATTGCGCTGGATCCAAAAGTATCGGGTCGACTAGCTCTCTGGGGCCGGCGGCTTATGGGCGAGATGATCAGTCAAGCAACACTTGTTGCTGCAACTCGACCCGCACTCCAAGAATTATTCTTGCGCCCATCAGGTAGCGACGCAGCAACGAGCGCAACTGAGTTAGTAGTCATGGTTAATCGGCTAACAGTTGGCCACGCCAAGCGTATGGATGTCTTAGGTCTAGCTAGCTAAACCTAAGACATCTAAATAGATATTCTTATTTTAGAGCTAGCTAATTTTTCTGGGGATCAGAAAAAGTACATTTACTAGTTCTAGATACTGGCTGGATCTGCCCGCTCTTACTTACTCAACTCAATGCCCCGATATCCCAGTAATTCGTATTGTGAAGTTTCGCCCCGCATCACTGGAGTAGTAAAGGTCAGGGCCTGCTAAAACTGCAATTTCTTCACCTTTTGCAGCAATGGCTCGCACTTGACTCGGGACACTGGCAATTTTGCTCCAGGTAGCGCCCTTATCTAATGATTCGTAAATCAACCCATCTGGAGTCACGCCTACTAATCGAGCAGTATCCCAGCTGAGCAGTGCCAGTAGCGGAGCTCCTGTGATCGGTGCAAATGTCCTGCCACCATCTGCGCTGCGGATTGGCCCAGTTTCGGTGGTGCCAACAACATTGGAGGAATTACTTGGATCAAGTGCCAGGTCAAAGAGGTTGGGGTTTGGCAGCGCTTCCCAATTCTTGCCGCTGTCATTAGAAGCAAGAAGTGCCCCATCGGTTGCGGAAAGCCCAAGGATCATTTGACCTGAGGAAACCAAGCGGTGGAAGTCAACTTGACCAGTAAGAGAAATGCTTGTCCAGGTCCGACCTTGATCCGTGGAACCGCGTAATCCAATATTGCCCACTTGTTCCTCAGTGCTATCTGGATGCCCAGAGGCAACAAGTCCACCCGCATGCTTGGTCAGTCCCATCGCATCAAACCGGGAATCGCCAACTGGCACTGGATCTTGGGATTTACGCTGGAGCCAGACTCCCTGATGTGTCCCAAACATGATGCCGTCATCAGTTATTAGTAAGTTGTGTACGCCACCAAACTCTGAGTCAGCCTGAGTAATTTGGCCATTGGTGGAACCAGACGTGTTGGCTTGGATATCCGAATTCCCACAACCAGCTAATAAGGCAAGCAGTGCAAGACCAATAGTTAATTTCCCAAATTGGCTCATTACATTTTTCAAGATAGCTTCCTTCAAAAACCAACACTAAAAGTCCAGTTGTCTAATCTTAAGTCATGCAAGAAAAGCTTGCTTTTTGTGAGAGTTTAAATCTTGGTCCAAGGATAAGTTTCGGGTGAGTTGGGGTTTTCACTAGGAACTTGATTCAAACTCGATTCCGAACTTACCCAGCCAACTAGGGGTATCCCTATTAACCAACTAGGGGTAACCCTTGTGTTTTGCTAGTAATTTGATTTTTCCTAGGCATATTACGGAAACAGTGACTCACTTGTTACATGAACAAGTTTCCCCAACTTAGTCTTAGTTTTGCCTTGGTATTTAGTGTTGTAATCACGTCAAGTGCACAAGCAAAAGTAAAAGTTTCAAAACCAGCTGCGCCAACTGTTGCGCAAGTTTCCTCAACAAGTGTTAGCAAGGGGAAAGTAAATATCACGATCACTTTAGAATTACCCACTAATTCAAGTGGGGCAAAAATAACGGGCAGCAAAATTACCGTAGGTGGTAAATTCTGTTTGCTTAAAAATGTAAAAACAAGCTGCACTATAAAAGGTTTCAAGAATGGCGCGATCCTCAAAGTGCGCTCGCAATCCAAGAATATAAAAGGATATGGTGCGCAAAGTGTTGCTGTTAGTTATGTTGCAGGATCGCCAACTTACCGTATGCCAGTAATTGTGAGCTTGCCGCAAAGTCCGATTGTCTCGCAGATAACCGCCACTGCTGATCCAACGCTGATCAACGCCGCGGCAATTTCGGGCCTAAGTGTTCCGCTGCCAGGAAATGTGCCAGATACGAGCGTGACGCCAGGAATTGGTTACACCGCGAGTGTGAGCTGGTCGCCCAATCCTGCAGCTTTTGTGAGCAACACTTCTTACACCGCAACTATTACTTTAACTGCCGCCACTGATTACACCTTGACAGGAGTTGCAGCGGACTTCTTTACGGTAGCGGGCAGCAGTTCTGATACCAACCCCGTTAACAGCGGCGTTGTCACCGCAGTATTTCCTGGTGTGGTTTATGCAATCAATGATGTTGGACCACTGGGTGGATTGATTTTCATTATTCCAGCAACAGCTGGTAACACCGCTGGGAAATATTATGAAGCCGCAGCTGCTGATTTAAGTCCCACTAAAACCTGGTGCAACATATCAACCACAGTTGGCACCACAGGGTCTGCAATTGGCACTGGAAAAGCGAACACGGAACTTATTGCTGCTGCTTGCACATCAGGTGCTGGGCAAGATGCGGTTGATTACTCTGTCATCTTGGATTCAGTTTCTTATGCAGACTGGTTCTTGCCGTCTCAGGATGAACTTAATGAACTTTGCTTAGCTGCAAAAGTTACTCGACCTAGCACGAGTACTTGTGTATC
>Ga0209443_1001822_pt1 | contig 13005 bp, 8 predicted proteins | sample LauGreBMM110DCMD_2_FD_187571 | JGI IMG/M metagenome (GOLD analysis project Ga0209443, IMG submission 187571) | Freshwater lake microbial communities from Lake Michigan, USA - Su13.BD.MM110.DCMD (SPAdes) (version 2) | ecosystem: Environmental > Aquatic > Freshwater > Lake | place: Lake Michigan... | reverse complement strand
AAAAGAAACAAATGAAATATAAGGAAGCAACTAAAGGGATTGGAATGCGTAAAATATTTAGACAGAATAATTATAAAGTATATTTAGTTGATGAATTTAGAACAAGTTGTATGTGTTCAATTTGTAAAACTGAAATTGGAAGATGTGAAAAATTTCAGATCAGAGAAAATCCAAAACCATATAAAAGTGGTAATATCTTAGTTCATGGGTTGCTCAAGTGTAAAACTTGTTCGAATGTATGGAATAGAGATGTTAATAGTGCCACAAATATATATAGAATTGCTAAAAATGCAATTAATGGATTAAAACGACCAAAATATTTATGTAGGGAAAAGAAGGATGATAATATAAAAATAGAAAAACCTAAAAAAGAGAAAGTTAAAAAAGTCGTTCAAAAGAAAGCCAAAAAATCAGTTAAGGTTGTCGCCCTAACAAAATCATAATTTACACGCTCTGCAACGGACAAACCTTGAAGTTTTATTTTTTGACATTTTTTTGTCTCATTTTAAATCTTCAAGGGTGTAAATGATAAATATTGAATATAAAACATATTGACATCTAATACATAATAATTTCTGGTAAACTATATGAATTTACTCACACACCCGAGAATATTAATCGGATCACTCGGTGTCGGAATTATTGCCGCTAGAACAGGAGTATTTGGACACCACGAAATAAATATAGATATTGATAAATATGAAGCAATAATTAGATTGAAATCCGGCATGTTTTTAGATCATGTGCGGATAACACTGAATGACAGGGATCTAAAATCCGAAAAATCGTTCAAATTAGATATGCCAGTACCTGCGCAATTAGGATATTGTGCACAAAATGATTACAATATATACACAGGATGGTCATTAAGACCAATCAAAGTATCAAGTGTTGGTAAAAATCACCTAGTTGACGAAACAATGAACTGTATTAGCTGCAGAGATTATGTGATCCGTTATTGTTTATGAAACTGTCCCTACTGCACAAATTTAACGATGTATCTAATAATAAAAATTGAATATTAAAATATTGAATATTAAAATATTGAATATTAAAATATTGAATATTAAAATATTGAATATTAAAATATTGAATATTAAAATATTTATCACAATAATAATAATACTACCAAATGACACATCTTGCAACATTCGCCACAGTATCAATTGGATTACTCAGCATTGTGGCCGCCCGACAAGGAGTTTTTGGACACCACAAAATAAATATAAACATTGCACGCAAATGTTGTGCAGTGATGAGTTGTCGTTTTAGCCATTCACCATTCATTGATTATGGGGAGGTAACAATACAATGCGACAAACACCCCCATGTCACCTATGCCGAATGGTCAATCAAACCGTTGTGCGAAGTGAAGATATCAAATCTTGCAATAATCACAAGAAATCAGCAAAAAATTGATTGTTAAAGTATTTGAATTTATCGAATTAATAATAATATTATTATTAAATGACACAGCTCGTAAAATATGCGGCAATTTCGATGGGGACTTTTGTGACGGGATTGGGTTCTGTACGTCTTGGATTATTTGGACACAATAATATAACTTTCGCAAAAGGCGACTACATTTCACATGTTAAACTTGCGCGCGGAATATTGCATGATGTTATAGAAATTAACATGGATTATAGCGAATACAGAGATCATACGCCAAATGATCCCGCGAATGACCCAGATCCTACTGTTTTCGGCAGTGGTGTCACAAAAAATGACCGTGTTTATACATGGAAAACACTTAGACCGATCAGTGTGTACGAAAAATCGGGTGATAAGTTTCGAGACATAACACGTGATTGTGCCAATAATATGTGCCACCTCACATATTGCGAGAAAGGAGCATCTGTTAATTGCAGATGTTTAGTATGATAGAACTATTTTATAAATGTGCGTATTTTATTTGCTGCAGAATTTTGAATTTATTTACATATGTACAATTCAAAAATCTGGTTATTAAACATTAGAATATTTGCTATTTACATTGAAGATCTCTTTAGAATTTAGACACTCTTGCAACTTCCAGCCTTGAAGTACAGGTAGAATATTAATACAAATGCAGTAACAACTGTCAGTGTTCCAAAAACCATCGCCAATACTCCACTTGTATAACGTCCCGCTAACTCGTCCTCATTAGATCCACTCCCGGCATCCGATGAATCGAGATCTGCCTGGTATGCACCCCACGATATAGCCGATACTACACCTATTATAGAGAACGCAACCATCGTAAAAAACAACACAAGGACTAGAATTGTACTATATCCTTTTTCTGCTATGGTAGTTGTTTGCTTCGCAATAAACTGCGATACTGCATTTGATCCTGCGCCACTCAACCGATTGCAATTAGGATTCTTTGCGCCACCCATATGATTTAACATATTTGCGAGAGGGTCAAAACCCATCGGACTAGTTGGGCTTAATGAACTTAATATTGAACTATTCATTTATACTATACTATCATAAATTTTATTAATTTATAAAATATAATTCGTCTGCTATATACATCAATTAACGCAATCGCATCATACCCACAAGTTTATATATGTTAAACAATCTAAAAATTGATATTGTAATATTCTCACCACTTATTTTATAATAATACACATACATGACAGTTATCGGATTTAGTAATATAGGAAATACATGTTTTATGAATTCAGCGCTTCAAGTTCTACTAAGTTGTACAGACTTGAATAAACTAATACTTGAAACAACCACCGAAGGAAACCTAATAAACACATATAAAAATCTTATTATCGAATATACCCATGCAAACGAAGGAGACATTATTACACCCCGTGCAATAAAAGATATGATGTCTTCTATGTTGGAAATATTCAGAGGATGTAATCAGCAAGACGCGCATGAATTCATTTCGTTACTTTTTCAGAAAATAAGTGATGAATTTAAAAATGGAAAGGATAAAAATAATACATCTGATTTAGAAATAGACTTAATTCTTGGATGTAAAGTGAAAACAGAAATTAAATCGCTTGAAACTGACAAAACATCAATTAAATATGATCCAAGAGATGTGATGTTGGTGTTACACATACCCGAATATGTCAATAAGACAAGTCTGTCCGATTGTATCGCAGATTTTACTTCGCCGGAACGTTTAGATAGTATCCACAAATTTGATATTGTCGGCAATAAAAATAATAGTCCTATTGAATGGGTTAAAGAATATGCGGAAAAAAGAATGATAATTGAAGATGTTGGTAAATATATTATTATATGTTTCAAACGATTCAAACAGATAAAAACAGGTAATTACGAGAAAAAAAACACTCTGGTCAATATACCTCGTATAATGAATACAACACATGGTATATATCGTCTTAAAAGTTTTATTGTTCAACATGGAAGTCGCAATAGTGGTCATTATATATCATTTGTTAACGACAATAATATATGGAAATGTGCAAATGATTCCAGTGTATCACTCGTTCCAGAAAATAGGCTAGGCCAGCTTCTTGAACAGGCGTATATTGTATGTTTTGAAAGAAGTTAATTTATTGCACATTTGATATAGCTAACACATCTGCATCAGATATCATTAGTGGATATGCTCCCAAGAATAGCGTTAAAAGTCCGAACGAAAAAAAACATGATTTATTCCAATAATCACGGACTCTTGTCGATATAGCCAAGAAACATAATCCAACTAGTATAAAAAAAATTCCTGTAATCGATGATGCGTAATACATTATATATATATACTGCATTAAAAAAATATGTTGCCATAGAATAACAACATCGTAGTTACTCAGACCGTCCACTATTGTATCCATCATATTGATACATGTTTGTTCACACCGTAAAATAAACCTTTATATTTGTTGATACTACATACTAGTTGAAAACTGTATAATAATACGCAAAAAGGTTTTTTAAAGGAGATTTACGAACTCCTATATTTTCTTTTTATTGACACTAATTTTACATATAAAAACTTTGGAACTCTTATTACCAATTATTATTTATATATAATTTTTGTAACTAGTATCAATAGAAAGTGCCATAAATTACAATAATAATGGCAAAACTTAAAATTGATGCATTTATTGATCCAATATTAAATTATATAAAAGGGCTAATTAACATAGTCCATAAAATATATTTTTAATTTTTAGCCATAAAATTTGATAATTTATTAATTTGATGTATTTATCAAGTATTTATATACACAAATGTCAATAATCGCACTAACAGATGTCGAACAACAGATTTTTGATATACTCCTATCTATTAGTGACAAATATGCTCTAGGAATTACGTTTAGAGTCGCGGGTGGATGGGTCAGAGATAAACTTTTAGGAAACCAATCTGATGATATCGATATATCATTAGATGTTATGACTGGAAAACAATTTTGCAAATTTTTGAAAAGAAAGATAAATGTAAATATTCATATTATCGAGGAGAACCATGATCAGTGTAAACACTTGGAAGTCGCGTCAATAACCCTGTTTGATATTAACATCGATTTCCTCCATTTGAGAAATGAAGAATATTATGTTAGTAGAATTCCACAAATACGTATCGGAACGCCTAGAGAAGATGCTTTGAGACGAGACCTTACAATTAATTCATTATTTTACAATATCAATACTTGCACAATTGAGGATTATACAGAAAAAGGATTGGATGACTTGAGAAACAAAATAATAAGAACGCCTCTTGATACCGAGACAACATTCACTGATGATCCCCTACGTATTTTGCGAGCAATTAGGTTTTACGTGACACTGCCGTATTTTAGTATGGATAATGACGTCATATCAACTGTCCGAGATAAAAGTAACCTGAGACGACTTATAAAGGAAAAGGTTTCTAGCGAACGAATAATAATAGAAATACGCAAAATTATAAAAATAAATGCCGTAATGGGTATACATGTTATGAATCAAATGAATATAGTTAAGGATCTTCTTAATATTAGTATAAATGAACATCTCATGAAAATCATCACTAATTACGGGGAAAAAAACGGGGATACTATGGATATTATTACATTTGTATCACTCCTATATTATGACAATAACTATGTAGATCTATTGAATCTACTTAAAATAACGAATAAGGAAAAAAAAGATGCAACTTGCGTAATAATATCTCTTATAAATCATATTAATTTGTTAAAAAGCGGTGTATCGACTGCTAAACTAGGGCGAATTATTTTTGATATAGGTAAAGATGCTCTACTTGATATATCCGTTAATATTCTCAGATCAATTGTACCCGACTCGGAATTTAATACATACAATACCGAAATTAACAAGTTGCGATGGGTGATTGGCATGAAACCTATAGTAAATGGTAATGAAATTATAAAACTATTCAATGTAAAAGGTTATTATGTAAAAACATTGCTAGACAAAGTTATTAACATGCAGATTATAAATAAAAACTACACAAAAGATCTAATTATAGAACAACTAGTTGCCGAAAAATCTTAATCCTCCTATTCCGCTAATCACTGCTATTATATTTATCCCATACGACCAAATTTTCCATATTATTCTATAATTTAAATCATTTAGCGCCCTTACAGCATCCGGATGTAATTTAACTATTAGGGTTAAATCCTCTATATTTCCTATACTTGCAGATCCAGTAGGCTGAAATATTAATGGATTATTTGCAAATGCATACACAAAGTTTCCCTCTCTCATGTTATATATCTTTCGTGTATATGGTTGATATAAATTGTAGTAATCATAATCTTTGTATTCTTCTCTCGCAACTCCATTAAATTTTATTTTACACATATCCATCGATTTTATAAATTCACCATTACTGTTTTTCAACTCCATGTCACACCAGTTATCCTTATCAACAGGTATACCTGTCTTCTCATAACACATCTTCCAGTAAAGATATTTGGATGGATCACTAAAACCAGATCGTATTCTTATTTTATTGTCTTGATATATATCTTTTTTACTTAATATATAATCTCCGCCATACTGATATCGTGTTATTAGGAATTCCAATCGCGACCTTGACATTACGGCTCTCTCAGCCTCATCTAAATATACAAAACTTCCTATCATATGTGATTTTATTTTTGGAATATGTTTAAAATAAGCGCCTGGTTCTGTTACCAATATATCCGATAAATCATTTAATTTTATATCGATAAATATATCAGTATGTAAGAGATTTATGAGAGGAAGCCCTGTACTGACATCGCCGCAACAAAAAAACCTAAATGGTATATACAATCGTTTTATAGGTTTTTGACGCGAATTAAATGAACACATTTCTTTTGTATATCCGATCATCTGATTATATCCTCTCATATGTTCAGGCGTAACTGTTATTGATGCGGTATGATCTAGTAATTCACCAGTATATTTGTCTAATTCCTGGGCACCGTAAGATATACTCACGTTATTAATTATTCGATGCCCCAATAGTTTTACATATTTGAATTTTGGATCTTCATGTGACAGAACATTTAATATATTTTTATCTAATTCAGACCCTTCAATTATCAAGTCATCCATTGAAAATACAGTGTATCTATAGTATCTCGTCTCCCCATCAATAATCGCAGTATCACTCTTTTTATAGTCGGTTGATCCATCAGTAAATGTTAATTTATTAAATATCTTATCTCCGCAAGATTCTATCATATTTATCAAAGTATGTGTCACCGTGTTGTATATCTCTGACATATTATTGTAGGTATTGTCTAACAAACTATAGAAACTATTCATGAATGGCGTTGTTGTTAATATTTTATCGAGGAGAAATAAAATAACATCTGTGTATCTTGCATATCCCCTGAAATATGTATCTTTTTTCGGATGCAGTGTTAAAGTACTTGGATATATATTTGATATCAATGTTTCAAAATAATTATGTACATCATTCATGTCAACTATGCCACTATATCTATCATACCATATTTGAAGATTTCGATTTACATTGTCATATGGATTAGATGTCGCGTCTTTTATCTTAAAAATAAGATTGTATATATTATCACCCGAATTTAAAAGACCCTCCCCTGTATTCGATCTCCATCCTCCTCCACTTTTCATTATATCAAATGCTGAATATGTCGTATCATATATTTTTAGTGCAACATTTTTAAAATCTGCATATGTCTGACCTGGTTCAAACCCTATTATATCTATCATCTTAACTGCATTTGTGTCTTGTTTAATATTATATTTGTTTACGAGATCCGTTGATAACTGTTTAATTATATCCTCTACTGAATTATGTGTATATGTTCCGTGGAATAAACTAATATATTTAATATTTAGTATCTTTTTTAATTTATTGTATCTTGAATCATGCAGGTATATGTAATACTTCATATCAGCGCTTAATTTTGTCAGGATCTCGTCATATTCTGAATCTAAACGTAATCTATAAAAATCAATACCAGTTTTACCGACAGGTGTGCTGTCATTATGATTTATATTGTAATTTTCAACATGGGTTATATTGTTTGTGTCAATATATGTGTCTGTATATATTATAGGAGAATTGATATCGGCAGTGATTACATTAATAAAATCATCATAATAACTTAGTATATTTAATCCTCCAATAGATTTTAATACATTTCTCGATAATAAACCGTTATACATCAATTCATTAAAAGCTCTAATATTTTGTTTTTGTATGATATTCCACATTGTTGACTGAATATCTAAAAATTTATATTTATGTGATACACTAGGATTAGTTACGCGTATGTCTGTAAATATTTCTGAGTCTGTAAATAATGAATATGTACGCGAATAAACAGGTTCAGTAACTACCGGCCCTGTTAGATAGCCATCAAGTATATTACATATATAATTATAGAGATTTTCAATAAATGAAAATGTGATTGTTGTAAAAGCTCCACCTGTTAGATTTGATACAGTTAGAATTGATCCACCTAAACTCCTAAAATAACCATTGTTAACAAACTCTATAAAATCAGTCAATATTTTTTTATATATCTGTTTAAACTTTTTCACGACATACTCCACTGCAGTAAGACCAGTATCATCATCAAGATTCGCTACATTTTCAATTGTAAATGGCGATATAATATAATAAGTTTGTGATAGGTCGCCATAGGATACAAGGCTATTAAAATAATCAGAATTATAATATGTTGACGGATCTGTCCGGTCGCTTCCTATTATCATTGTAAATATAGTTGATTCGAACTCTTCCATAAGTGTTCTCTTGTTAACATCACTGTTTGTACCATCTTTGTATTTATCAGTAAATAAATTACTTGATAATTCTAAAGATAAATATGTGGCTAGTACATTTTTGAATCTTGCCTTGTGATTTGCTAGAACTATTGATGGAAATGCGAACAATTCTGAATATATATTGAATAATCCGCCATCTAGTATTATTTTATTTATTGCATATGGAATATTCTGAATTAAAGCATATGGTATATGATTTAATATGACTCGCTTTGTACCATATACTTCAATATATTTAGATAGTGTGTCGTAATCTCGCTTTATACGGAGTGTTCTGTTCATTGATGTATCAGGTATATATGATCTTATAGAATCTGGCAAACATTCATTCCAATAAACAAGTTTGTCAAAATATCCCCTCATAATTGAGTCAGACGAGATAGACCTTGTCGATTCAAGAAAAACATTAAATAATGTCGATATAATTGTCTTGAAGTATATTGTTATATTATTGTCATTTATTGCAACTCTTATTATGTCGTCAATAATATTAACATCATGTCTCTGGTCATTTCCAGCATTTAATAAACCATATGTCACTTTTTGACTGTTCGTAGTAGCAATCGATGTTGTTGTGTATACCACTGCTGTATGAATAGCAGTTGAACTCGATAAGCCACTTTTTATATTGGACAATAATGATAATATTTGATAAAACATCTCGCTATTTGACTTGTAATTATTATTAATACTTGTGATTATTTTTGACGCGGTTTTGTTCAATGTCGCGCTATCGTAATAACCAAACATAGGCAATGCAGATGTGCCTAGACTCTTAAATTCAGTAATATAATTTATGTAAATAACATATGCATCCAAATTGGTATATACTTGCGTATCAGGATATGATGCATTTATGACATAATCATAATACATTGAAATTGAGGTACTTTTCACTGGAATATTTGAATAATTAGCCATGTCGATCGAGTGAATAAATTGTATATTATCCCTGCTATGTGATACAACCAGTGTTTTAGTCATGTCGATACCAGTTATCGGATTTGTCCATATTACACTAGATCCATTTGTAATATTATTGCCGGGATATGATAACAATAATCCTCCATAAACTTTCTTAATATTAAATATATGAGATATGAATTCGGAATACATTGCTACTCTGATATTAACCATATTTTCTGTTGCTATATTTCTATCTATACTCCAACCAACATCATCCATTAATGCAATCAACCCAGTATATGCGACTTGATTTATAATATATGGAGTATCGAGAGAAAACACATATGCAAGAGCTTTAATCATATATATATATGGATGTTCAATAGTACTTAATGTGTTATCTTGGTTTCTAACTTGGTAATATATAGATTCTATGTTATTTGAGCCATATTTATCAAGTGGTATAATAGTTCTTCCTATTATTGTGTCTGTTCTGACTATGTTATCTGTATAATAATTGTATTGAGTCGGAATTAATCCCCTTGCTATAGATGATTTCGGAAATGTTAGCACTCCGTTATTAATTGTTACATTGGATTGATTGATAGCAACATATTTGTGGGTAGAATTATACTTGCTGTGTTCTAAATTTTCAAGATTAACTCGTTCGATAAAATCAAATTCATCTGCGTATGTATATGTTTTCAACTCTGTATCATCCACTGTAATCGTCATACTGTTTTTGAGAGTGCTCTCGCTTACAATATATACATCATTACTGATAATATCAACATACATATGTTTGCGAATTCCCCAAAATGGGAAAAATACTGATACAATCCGATCAAATACACTGGTTTTAGATACTAAACAATAAAACTTTTCTGTTTCTTCAATACAGTTAATTGGAAGGTTTGCATATGTAATACTTGGTGAATGTTTATAAGCGTATAACGGTAGATTCACTGTTGTATTAACAGTATTGATATACAAATATCTGTTTATCGCTATACATGTCCCAGATTCTCCATTAGTTTCGACATAGTTGTCTAAATATTGTTTACTGCAATATATTACCCCGTCATCGTTCGATAAAACTCTTGGATCGTTTAAATTTATAACCATATTATCTGTTAATGTTAATCCGTTTGTATCGTATAGAAAAAATATATTGTCAAATTCATCTGGGTAGTCTGCAAATAATTCAATATTACCATCATCATTTTTAAATAGATTGTCATATGATATATTACTTGCTAAATTATTACTCTGTATATATCTGAATAAAGCGGTATTAGAACCATCCATATAAATATTATTGGTTAATACTAATGTTTGTTCAGTTGATGTAATTGCAGATAATGCGTTGAGACGAACCGCCACATATATATAATCAGAGCCACTTTGACCTCGTTTAGAATCTAAATATGTTGATGTAACATACGAATAAATTCCATTAACTGCGATATCGACATCTGGCGTAAGCGTTACAGTTGTACCGGTGACATCAAATTTTTCACTGTTGACAAATATATATATATCATTAATATTCCCACCCTCTCTATTATGTATATTTACGCCTATACTGTCTAGATTTACCGCGAAATTTTTAAAATTAACATTCTCATAATTAAGTAAGAAATATTGGCCTGAATAAATATCGGGACTAATCCCGTAATACCTATCAATCGCACTGAGAAGATTATTTGCGCCAGAATATTTTTGTTGTAGTAAAGTGACTGTATCAAATATCAACTCTTTTATGTCAGTGTCATATATATCGCGTGTCACTAAAATATCATTTGTATCTGGTGTCCATGATATACCGTATTTTGCGAGTATTGTTTTTATGTAATAACCTGTAGGTTGTTCAAACGACATATTAATATCGGGAAGATCAACAACAAGCACAAGATTGTATAAAATATCGGCAATATTTCTTATTTTATGCGTTACTCTGCCACCAAGCTTTAATTTTTTTGTAAACTCCAGTTTATGATCGAATATGCTAAAATTTGTATGTCTCCTATATACTATTTTAAAGTGTGTTATTTGAGGATTCTCAACTAAATATATTGTTTCAACACCTTTTGCAACGAGTTGAAGAAGGCTACCACTCATTTATAAGTTATAATTAATATTGTGATAATATTCTTTAGGCATAACAATACATAATTAAAAGGTTTGTGTTTTTACAAAAAGAATCATGACATATTATAAATAATAAGTGGTAGACTTGGTAATTTACTACGCATCTTTGTTAATTTATCTATTAACTTGTAAATTAATCGATTATGAAATATTATAAATAATATTGTCATGATTCTCTTTGTAAAAATATAAACCTTTTAATTATGATTTATTATAAACTGCACTTGTAAAACATAAAATGTAGTCTTGGTAGGTGTACCGTCATATTTGTTTCTGGTCCGACACTTTGAAAATTTATATATTAACTTTTAAATTAATAATACCGTTCCATAGGAATGATTATTAAATATTATAGATAATATTGTTAAGATTCTCATTGTATAGTGTAAATAATGAATTCTTTGTAGAACCACGAAACTTTTAATTAATTAATACCATTTTATAGAAATGACTATGAAATGTTATAGATAGTATTATTATGATTCTCATTGTATGGTGTGAATAATGAATTCTTTGTAGAACCACGAAACTTTTAATTAATTAATACCATTTTATAGAAATGACTATGAAATGTTATAGATAGTATTATTATGATTCTCATTGTATGGTGTGAATAATGAATTCTTTGTAGAACCACGAAACTTTTAATTAATTAATACCATTTTATAGAAATGACTATGAAATGTTATAGATAGTATTATTATGATTCTCATTGTATGGCGTGAATAATGAATTCTTTGTAGAACCACGAAACTTTTAATTAATTAATACCGTTTCACAAAGAATGACTGAAAGAATGTTATAGATAGTATTATTATGATTCTCATTGTATGGTGTGAATAATGAATTCTTTGTAGAACCACGAAACTTTTAATTAATTAATACCGTTTCACAAAGAATGACTGAAAGAATGTTATAGATAGTATTGTTAGGATTCTCATTATATGTTGCAAATAATAAAATCTTTGTTAAATCATAAAGTTTATAATTATATTTTTATAGACTGTACGTGTAAAACATAAAATGCAGTACTAATATTTTTACTATCAATATTTGTTTCTAGACCGACACTTTGTAAAGTTAATTATAAATCTTTTAATTAATTAATACCATTTCACACGAATGTTATAGATAGTATTATTATGATTCTCATTGTATGGCGTGAATAATGAATTCTTTGTAGAACCACAAAACTTTTAATTAATTAATACCGTTTCACAAAGAATGACTGAAAGAATGTTATAGATAGTATTGTTAGTATTGTTAGGATTCTCATTATATGTTGCAAATAATAAAATATTTGTTAAATCATAAAGTTTATAATTATATTTTTATAGACTGTACGTGTAAAACATAAAATACAGTACTAATATTTTTACTATCAATATTTGTTTCTAGACCGACACTTTGTAAAGTTAATTATAAATCTTTTAATTAATTAATACCATTTCACATGAATGTTATAGATAGTATTGTTAGGATTCTCATTGTATGGTGTAAATAATGAATTCTTTGTAGAACCACAAAACTTTTAATTAATTAATACCGTTTCACAAAGAATGACTGAAAGAATGTTATAGATAGTATTGTTAGGATTCTCATTGTATGGTGTAAATAATGAATTCTTTGTAGAACCACAAAACTTTTAATTAATTAATACCGTTTCACAAAGAATGACTGAAAGAATGTTATAGAT
>Ga0209443_1001818_pt1 | contig 13032 bp, 11 predicted proteins | sample LauGreBMM110DCMD_2_FD_187571 | JGI IMG/M metagenome (GOLD analysis project Ga0209443, IMG submission 187571) | Freshwater lake microbial communities from Lake Michigan, USA - Su13.BD.MM110.DCMD (SPAdes) (version 2) | ecosystem: Environmental > Aquatic > Freshwater > Lake | place: Lake Michigan... | reverse complement strand
AATAGACGAATAATGCACGAAAATATCCTTTCCTTTATAAACACCGTCGCAACCAGTAATAAATCCAAATCCAGCTTTATTATTAAACCATTTTACATTTCCGGTCATTCTTTCAACATTTGTATTCATATTCATTATATTATCAATTATATGATATACCATCATTTTTCTTTTATATTATTTTAATTAAATAATAAATATTATGAATATGTAATATTTATATATTCATAATATATAAATGTTTGTTATTTTTTCTAGAAAACAACTGGGAAGTGTTTTATTATTATTATTTATAATATTATCCACGTTATTTATTTCAAACTATTTGGTAGTTAATAATTTAGAAGGTTTTAAAAAGAACAAACAACAAGATGAAAACACAAACACGAAAAAAAAACAACAAGATGAAAACACAAACACGAAAAAAAAAGGTAATAATAAAAGTGGCGTAATAACTAATATAGACGAAAATCCGGAGAATGCAGACGAAAAACCGAATAATACATACGAAAACCCAGTTAATACTGACGAAATATTAAAATTATTAGATAAAATTGACGACGGTACTAAATCTAATATAAATATTAAATCTGATATAGACAATTTACGAATAATCATTAATAATATGAAGATAGCTACAGATGATGTTTCGGATGACCTACTTATTCAAGGGTATACTCAAAAAATAAAACAAATACTAAATAGTTTAGATAATAAAATAAACACGTATCAACATAATTACGAAAAAACACTCGACCAAATAAGAGAAAATATACAAAAACTATTGAGTATTACTACGATTACAAGTAATACTAATACAAATAACTAAATATAATCGCAAACCCTATTTAATTATATTCATACATTTGTATAACTAAATAACTTAATTAAACCGGTATAACTCAGATTGTTAGATGGTGTTAATTTATAACAATATTCTAATAATTTTTTTATATTTTGTATGAAAATATGATTATTTAAACACAATTCATTGGATAACAACTCGGATATAATTTCAATTTTTTTTTTCTGTTTTATTTGTTGATTTTTTACATATTTTATATGTGTAAGAGAACTATAATTTGTGGCGTGTTCTTCCATTTCAGTATTTTCTAAATATTTCGTTTCCCAAAATAGTTCTCCAAAAAACATATATAATCCAATATATCCTAATGATATTACATCATCTCTATAATGAGGGTCGCAACCATTATGGATATTATAACTAATATATTTCGGCGTTCCTATGATATGTTCTCTATCACAATTTTGTATAGCATTGTTTTCGCAAAATGTAGCCAATCCAAAATCAATCAATACAATTTCTATATTATCTAAATTATTTTGTATTATGCGTATCATAAAGTTAATTGGTTTTATATCTCTATGGATAACTGTTTTAGAATGAATATTTTCAATGATAATTAACAACATTTTCATCATTTTGTGAATTAATTCTTGGTATAATTGAGAACTTACCGAAATACTCATTTTATTTATATAATCAAATAAAGAACAATCATAATAAGACATAATTAAACATGTATTTTGTAAATGTATTCCATACCAAAAAATGGTTGGTATATATTTACATGAATTATGATACAAATAATTTAATATTATAGTTTCGTGTTTTAACATTTTATACGTAATATTTTCGTTTTCCATTTTTATAGCAACAAAATCCCCCGTTTTTATATTTTGCCCTTTAAATACTTTTCCAAAATTACCTTCACCGATTTTTTCTAATACTTTATATTTTAGTTTTATCATAATTAAATATCATACTTATAATATTATTACTATTTTTTATATGCAAATACATATATTATGTTTTGTAAATCCAAAAGTATAAAATGTAAAGTAATTATTTTTATTTTATTTATTTTATTTATATTTTCAATATTTTTAGGAAACATATACAAAACAATGAATAATATCAATGATAACCTAAAGAAAAGTTCAGATACATCTGAACCCCGTTACTAATGTATAAATATAATATAGTAAAAATAATTAAATAATTCATAATATTATTATGAATTATGAAACAATCAGAACAAATAAACATTCAAGAACTTTTTGAAAATATTCAAAAAGACCCTTCTTTAATAACAACCATGAATGTAAATGAATTATTAAATATTGTAAAAGACGACAATAATTCTACTAAATATCTTTTAAATAAAACATTTGATGTAATTAAAACCGATATATTATATACTTTAACTAACAATTTTCCTTATTTGTCTTCATATCAAATTGATTCATTCTCTAAAACATTATTTGATTTTAGATATGTAGATGAAATATATGAATTACATAAAGGAAAATATGTTAGATGGATAAAAATCAATCATAATAGTACAAATAATATACCCAAATTAACTACCGGCGGGTTTGTGGTGAATATTAAGTTTTTGGATAACGGAATATATATTTTATGTAAAAATAATCGCAATCAATTTATACAATACAAATATGATGATTGTATAACTTTTCAAAAATTATCATACGAAGAACATATCATATTAATGATACATCAAACTGTATAATGTTAATTTATTGTTTGACCTCTAATCATATAGATAACGAAATGCTAACCTATCGTTGTAATTTATATTCTTTCCAAGAAATTGGTTTTGGTTCTACTTTTAAATTAAAATCGTCGGTTTTTGTTTCTTTATCTATTTTGTCTGAACGTTTTAATGCACTATCTATATACAATTCTTTTAATAATTTACCTACTAAAACAGACCCTTCGTGTTGGTTTACCTTTTGGTCTTCAATTAATTTGAGAACACTTAATAGTTTAGTCATAATTAATAAATCAATTTCATCATTATATACTTTATTAAAAATATCCATATAATTATTAAATAAAAATACACATTGTGTTTGACAAATATTAAAAAATGCTTCTGGGTCAGTTTTACGTAAATCGGAATGGTTTTTCTTAATTCTTTCTAATTGACGAATGTCATTGCGGATTTTAACACTATGTTTGACTTGGCGTATTGTTTCGGTATTATCTTCACATTTGGTTTCGTCAATTAAAGTTTTTAAGTTTAATCTATCTTTACTATTCATTATATTCATGATTAACGAATTAATATATATTAATACTATTTATATTTTTAAATAGTATTAAATTAAAATAATAAATATAAAACAAAAAGATAGTTATGCGTTATTGTATCCTTTTTATTTTAGGATATTGTAATAATAATAGTTTAATCTAATATGCAAAATACAGTCATCCCATCAAACACGTTTGGATTAATTAATACCGAGTTCTTTCAAAAAAATATCGGATATATTTCAATAAGTGTATTATTGCTATTATTATTTATTATTTTTTGGTATGCGTATAAAACAAATAAAATAATAGAAATTAAAAATTATGTTATAAAAAATGGTAAAAATGTATCAAACTGGTTTTTAAATAAAACAAACCATTTTAATACAATGGCGGTTGATAATGAAAATGACGGCGACGAAATTGAATACGAAGAAAATGAAGAAAATGAAGAAAACGAAGAAAACGAAGAAAACGAAGAAAACGAAGAAGATGAAACCAATTAAACAATCCTAAAATATAAATAATATGAGATGAATAGTATTTTAGGAAATACTCATGTTTTTAATTATATAACTAAACCAAATAACTTTTATCTTTTAATTATATATAAAATGTCGTATCGGTCAGAATATATATTTTTATTATCAATATTTTTAGGTATTATTGTAATATCCACGATTATTGAAATATACAATGGTTCTTATTTACCTTATATTAAAACAAATATATTTCAAAATTATCAACATATATATGAAGGATATTCTTCATTAATACCCAACGATGTAATAAACTCGTCCCAATCATTAAATACTCAAGCAAATGGTATGAATCCAAGTAAATCAACATTATTATCCGCACCATATAATGAAACTCAAAAAATAGACGTGTTTTCAAACACCGCTGGTTCTCTTACATGTGCTGGGTCAGGATATAGTAATTCAGGGGGGGCACTATGTTTAACCCCCGAACAAATTAATTTATTAAAAACGCGTGGAGGCAATTCGACCGGTGGCGATTCTCAAATCGGGTCTAAATAAAATATTTATAATAGAATTAACTGAATTAACTTATCTACAAGATAATTTAATATAATTATCTAATCCGACCACATACTTATATTTATCCTTATAATCGCGATTAAGTTTTTTAATATAGTTTTCATTATTATCTTCTACTTCATTATCCATATTATTTGATATTTTACAATGTTCGGTTGATTGTATAATTTTAATATAGTTTTCATTATTATCTTCTACTTCATTATCAATATTATTTGATATTTTACAATGTTCGGATGATTGTATAATTTTAATAATTGGTTTATGAAATGTATTAGATTGAATCATTTATATTGGATATGTATAATAAAAAATATTATTTATATTATTTTATTATATAATAAATCTAACTGTTGTAATCGTATAATCTATTCGAATCACTTATATATACATTGATAATAAACTTTGATTTTGACTTTCTTCATTTTTAATAATAATATCAACTTCTTTTCTTGTTACTGTGAATGGAAACGAAACTTTCATATTTTTAATTTCATTTGAAAATAAAACATCATCCGAGTTTATTAACCGAAAAAGATTGAGTTTTGTATATATTATTTCTAAACATCTTTTTAAATTACGAACACCCGACTCGTTTTTTGTTAATGCCGTGTTTCCGGCAATATACATTATGGTATCGTCTGGAATAATAATATCTGTATCATTGAAATTGACTTGTTCTCTAATTTTTGGTAATAAATAATCTCGGGCAATAATAACCTTTTCTTTTGAATCATACCCTTTTGTTTGAATACGATACATACGGTCTTTTAAAATTGGGTTAATTAGATTTTCATCATTATAACTAAATATAAATAAACACTTGCTTAAATCAAAATCTATTTCAGAAAAATATTTATCACGAAAATGGTCGTTTTGAGTAGTATCTGTTAAATGAGTTAGCACGCCAATTATTTCTTGTCCTCGGGGAGTATCACTAATTTTATCTAATTCGTCAAAATAAATTATTGGATTCATACATTTACTTTCAATTAAAATACTAACTATTTTCCCCCAAGTACTACCTTCATATGTATATGAATGCCCTTCTAAAAAACTACTATCTCCACTACCACCTAATGCTATAAATGAAAACTCGCGACCTAATATTTTAGATATTCCATCTTTAACTAAACTTGTTTTTCCCGAACCAGGAGGACCATGAATTGCAATTGCGGTTCCTAATGCGGTCGGATTTGTTATCCATTGACCCATCATTTGCATAATTTGCATTTTTGCGTCATTTAATCCGTATACACATTTATCTAATACTTGTTTTGCGTTTTTCATAAAATGATTACATACTTCAATCCCATCGCTCATTTGAACGGACATATTTTTATGTATATTAAAAGGTATTTTCATAAATGTATCCACCCATAATTTAATTTTATAATATTCTGGGTCGCCAGGTTCCATTAAACGTAGCATATTTAATTTTTGTATAGCAATTGCTTTATATTTAGGATTCATTTTGGATTGTAAAATACTTAATCGGTATGGTTTTTCTATATTAATATGTTTGTTTATTTCTTTTAATTCATTCATAATACACAATTGTTCTTCATTAGATAATTTTTTTTTAAAATAATCAACCTCACTTGGCGTTTTGTTATCGTCATAAATTAATTTGTGATAATATTTTGCGTTTCGGTTTCTAGCAGTTTTAATTAATTTACTAATATGAGTTTTACACTCATCCAGTGCGTTTTGTATAATTTTATTTTTAGGATTTTTAATTAATTTTTCAGTAAATTGTTTTTTTAATTCTAATAATTCAACATATTCAGATTCAATGTTTGAGGTTTCACTTGCGTTGTCATCGATTATCTCAATTGTATTATTATTAGTTATTTGTTTAGTATTTTTGGATTTGTTTGATTTTTCTAATTGAGTTTTTTGTTCACTCTCTTGAGATGGCGTTTTATGGTGTAATTCTACAACTTTTTCATATTTTTCTTTCATAAATGTTTGTTCGTCCTCACTATTACATTCATAATTGTCGTCATCGTCAGTTGGTTCGGATTCATAATTATCATCATATTCTTCATCATTCGTATTACCTATATTTAATACAATATAATTTTTAGGAGTTTTTTTATTACATTTATTGTTCTTTTCAATATTATTAGAACCCGAACTTAAATTACTTTTATCGTCTTCATCTTCACTTTCTTCATCCTCGATATCTTCTTCATCATCGATATCTTCTTCATCCTCGATATCTTCTTCATCCTCGATATCTTCTTCACTTTCTTCATCTTTAATATTTTGTTTGAGATGTGTTTTATTGTGTTTAGGATGTTTGACATGTGTTTCCTTGTTTTTAGGATGTTTGACATGTGTTTCCTTGTTTTTAGGATGTTTGACATGTGTTTCCTTGTTTTTAGGATGTTTGACATATGTTTCATTGTTTTTAAAATGTTTGACGTGTGTTTCGTTGTGTTTAGGATGTTTGACATATGTTTCATTGTTTTTAGGATGTTTGACATATGTTTCATTGTTTTTAAAATGTTTATTATTTGTTTTATTTTCTTTCATGGATGCCTTTACCTTTTCAGTCATATATTTTGAAGGGAAAATATTCAACAATGTTTTAAGAAAACTTGTATGGTTCATATTATTATTTTTTATATCGTCTTCATCGGAGTAGTCTGATTCGGTTAAATCGTTTTCAATATCTTCTGATTTATTAGAGTCGTCGTCAGTATAAACTGAGTCATCTGAGTCATCCATATCTTCTTCTAATGGTGGTTCTGGATGAGAACATTTTTTTAATTTAGATTTATCTCTTAAATTATATTTATAATGAGATGAATTATTATTTGATTTATTTAATACATTTGATTTAATAGAAGACATGTTATTGATATTATTCTTACTATGATACTTTTATTAATATATTGTATTATTTTTAAATCAATTTAATTAATTAATTAAAATATGGGGTCTTCTAGCGTAATGTAAAAAATTGATTTAAAAAAATATATAAAAATACATTATATAATATATAAGTATTAATAATGTCCTCAAACAATCGTTTCAAAAACTCTGAATATATTTTTCCTTCCAAAGTTATTGGAGTTCAATTTAGTATTTTGTCTCCAGATGAAATTTGTAAAAACTCAGTAGTTGAAGTAAAATCTCGGGATACCTATATAAATAATAAACCAGTTATTGGTGGATTATTTGACCCTCGAATGGGGGTATTAGAACCTGGTTTAATATGCCCTACCGATGGATTAACATATATAGATACTCCAGGGTATTTCGGACATATTAAATTAGCTCGTCCAGTTTATTATATTCAATTTTTAAAAGATATTGTAAAACTATGTAAAACAGTTTGTTTTAAATGTAGCAAACTATTAATTAATAAAACGCAACATACTCATATTATGAAAATGTCTGGTGAGGATAGATGGGCGTACGTTTATGCGTTGGCCAGTAAAGTTCGACGTTGTGGAGAATCAAATGAAGACGGTTGTGGTTGTAAACAACCCGATAAAATAAAAGTAGAAGGTATGTCTACATTATACGCTATTTGGGAAAAAATGGAATGTGAAAATACTTGCGAAGATAATAAAATAAACATGAAATTAACGCCAGAAATTGTATTAAAATTACTTAAACGTATTTCTGACGAAGACGTTAATTTTATGGGATTTAATCCATTGTGGGCAAGACCCGATTGGATGATATGTCAAGTTTTACCAGTACCACCTCCAGCAGTTCGGCCATCAGTTAAACATGATTCTCAACAAAGAAGTGAAGACGATTTAACACATATTTACAGTAATATTATAAAGACAAACAACGATTTAATTGTTAAACTCAATGAAAACGCACAAATCAATGTAATTGAATTACTCACTTCTCTATTACAATATTACATTGCAATGATTGTAAATAATAAAGCAAAAGGAGCTCAACCAATGGCTCAACGTTCAGGACGTCCATTACAATGTATTATGGGCAGATTAAATAGTAAAAATGGTCGTATCCGTGGTAATTTAATGGGAAAACGTGTAGATTTTAGTGCAAGGTCAGTTATTACCGGAGACCCTAACTTATCTATACGCCAACTTGGTGTTCCTATGAAAATCGCAAAAAATATTACAAAACCAATCACTGTTAATGACCGCAACCGCGACTTTTTATTAACATTAGTTCAAAACGGTCCAGATGTATACCCAGGCGCAAAAATATTAGAACGAAAAACTGGAGAACATATTTCATTACGATACATTGACCGCAATTCAATACGTCTTGAAAATGACGATATCGTCCATCGTCATATGATGGACGATGATGCGGTATTGTTTAATAGACAACCAAGTTTGCACCGAATGTCTATGATGTGTCATGTGGTAAAAATAATGAAAAAAGGAGATACATTTCGTATGAATGTTGGAGATACAAAACCATATAATGCGGATTTTGATGGCGATGAAATGAATATGCATATGCCTCAAAATGTATTGGCCGAGACTGAATTGCGTCATTTAGCAGCCATTCCATATCAGATTGTTAGTCCAGCAAACAACTCACCCATAATTGGTATATTTCAAGATTCTATGTTAGGGTCATACCAATTTACCCGAAACGCTTTTACAATTTCTGCCCGCGACGCAATGAACTTATTAATGATGTTTAATAATGTAAATGTAAATAGCATTCGTGAAAAAGAAAATGACTTAACCAATTTTGATATTATTTCGCAAGTGTTGCCTCCAATTACTTTAAAATATAAAACGAAATTATTTGAAGAAACTGAAGATTCTTCTATCTCAAATAATATATTGGAAATACACAACGGTCAATATATACGCGGTCAGATGGAAAAAACCGTCTTGGGTGGAACTACTAAAGGCATTATTCACCGCATTTGTAATGATTACAGTAATAAACATGCCTCCGATTTTATTGATAACTTTCAAAATATTATAACTGAATATATGAAAACAAGTTCGTTTAGCGTTGGCATTAGTGATTTAATTGCGGATAAAAAAACGACTACTGAAATTATACAAGTAATTACCAATCAAAAATTAGAAGTTCAAACTGTCATTGATAAAGTTCATTTGGGTATTTTCGACAATACTACTGCAATTTCAAATCATGACGAGTTTGAAAAAACAGTCAATAATTTATTGAATAAAGCTACAGAACAATCTGGAAAAATTGGTCGTACAAGTTTAAGTAAAAATAACAAGTTTCTTAAAATTGTAAACTCAGGGTCCAAGGGGTCGTTGATTAATATATCTCAAATGATTTCTTGTTTAGGACAGCAAAATGTAGATGGAAAACGAATCCCTTACGGATTTGATAATCGTACGTTGCCTCACTATAACAAGTTTGATGATTCACCAAATGCTCGTGGATTTATAGAAAGTTCGTATATTTCTGGATTAACCGCACCTGAATTATTCTTTCACGCTATGGGTGGTCGTATTGGTTTAATTGATACTGCTGTAAAAACATCGCAAACGGGATACATTCAACGAAGATTAATTAAAGGGTTAGAAGATTTAAAAGTAGAATACGATATGACGGTTCGTAATAGTAAAGGTAAAATAACACAATTTAAATATGGAGATGACGGGTTTGATTCTACTCGTGTAGAAAATCAAATCATGCCGTTAGTTGGTATGAATACAGAAGATATATACTTACATTATGATATTCCGGGTTTAAATGAAACGAACTCAAATAATAGTTTACTGGGGGTTTTTAGTAAAGGCACAATTAGTCGTATTCGTAAGCAATCAGTTGAAACAAAAACAATGTGTAAACATTACATTGATGAAATGTTTGCGTCCCAACAATACGTCGTTGAATATGTGTTTAAAAATAAAAATGATAATATGGTAAAGGTACCCGTTGCTTTCCAGTTTATCATTGCAAACATACAGGGTCAATTACAATTAAACAATAATTCAGTTGTAGATATTACCCCATTAGAAGCGTTTGAATTAATTAACGAATATTATGAAAAATTAAATTATATTCATTACGTAAAACCTACTCATTTATTTAGAATATTGTTTTACTATTATTTATCACCGCGCGATTTATTAATTAATAAAAGGTTTCATCGTAAAGCAATTGTCCTATTATTAGAAACAATTGTATTAAAATATAAACAAGCAATCGTTCATCCAGGTGAAATGGTAGGGGTGATTGCCGGGCAATCTATTGGAGAACCTACTACACAATTAACATTAAATACATTTCATAATGCGGGGGTTGCTTCTAAATCAAATGTAACCCGCGGTGTTCCTCGTATAGAAGAAATATTACGTCTTACAAAAAATCCGAAAAATCCATCATTAACTGTTCATTTAAAACCACTGGATGAAACGGATTTTGAAAAAGCAACTCATTATGCAAAAATGATGGAACATACTAAATTAATTGATCTAGTAAAATCCATGCAGATTTGTTTTGACCCATTAGAACATACCACATATATAAAAGAAGACCAATTGTTATTGGAAAAGTTTTATGAGTTTGAACGATTAATTGACGATTGTTTAGAAAACCAAGGAGATAAACCTCCTACAAAACCTACTAATCCAATTCAAAAATCAAAATGGATAATTCGTATGGAAATGGACGCCGAATTTATGTTGGATAAAAATATTACAATGGATGATATTCATTTTGCTATTAAAAACAGTCAATTTGAAAACGATATTACATGTGTATATTCGGATTATAATATGGATAATCTTGTATTTCGCATTCGCACACATAATAATATATTTACAAAAAGTAAAAAGAAAAACAACGCATCATTGGACCAATCCGACGAAATATATTTATTGAAGAACTTTCAAGATACACTTTTAAATAATATTGTTTTACGTGGAGTAAATGGTATAGAAAATGTTGTACCTCGCAAACTTCAAAATAATGTAATTCGAGAAGAGGGCAAATATTCTCGAAAAGATATTTGTGTGTTAGATACAAACGGTTCTAATTTATTAGATACTCTCGCATTAGATTTTATAGATTATACAAGAACATACAGCAATGATATTAAAGAAATATTTGATGTATTAGGAATAGAAGCCGCACGTGAAACAATATACAATGAACTGTTTGAAGTCATGGAGTTTAGTGATGTATATATTAATTATCACCATTTAAGTTTATTATGCGACCGTATGACGAATACGGTTAATATGGTTTCTATATTTAGAACCGGCATTCTTAATGATGATATTGGACCAATTTCCAAATCTACATTTGAAATGCATACAGAAGTGTTTTTAAATGCGGCCAAACACGCTGATTTCGACCACATGCGAGGCGTTTCCGCCAATGTCATGATGGGACAATATGGATATTATGGAACAAATGCGTTTAATTTAGTGTTAGATATAGGTGAAATGAAAACGTTGAATGATTTAAAGGTAAGTATTTCAGATACAGATAATGAAATTGAAAAACAGTTTGGTGTTTCTGAAAACGAAACCGATTTATGTTCTAAAAATAATTTAAAAATACAAAATAATATTGTAAATATTAAAAAACAAAATATTGGTAATTGCAATGATGATTATAATATGGGTTTTTAGAGTTAGCGAAACATGTAAATACAATAACGGAATACCAGTAAGAATAATATAAATTATATATTTAATTAAAATTGTATTGTACTTTATCATAATATAAATATTTTTTATATTACGATAGTTAATTTGATACACAACTTAAAACATTATAAATGATATCATATTTTAAAGTTTTTAAATATAACAAAATGCGTTTTAAATGTTATTATTAATTATCTTAATTATATAAATGTTTAATAATTGTAATTCCAAAGAAAACGGGGAACATCAGTTTTTTATGAATATAAAAAATAATATAAATGTTATTTTTGATGTAGGTTGTCGTTCAGATAGTGAGTTCATTAATTTTACTGGAGAAGTTCATTACTTTGACCCAGTACCTGATTTTATAGAAAATCTAAAAAATATAAATAATACAAATAAAAAATCATATTTTAATAATTTTGGTTTAGGTGAAGAAAATAAACAAATATATTATTATCCAAAATATCAATCATTTTACGATAGAATTAATAGTTGTGGAACAAGCGATTATTTAAATAAATTATTATTATATATTAAAAAGGGAAGCCGGTATGTTATTGAAAACAATATTAAAACTGTAGATTTTCTTAAAATAGATACAGAAGGGTACGAATTAAATGTTTTACATGGATTTGAAGATTTTTTAAAAAATATTAAAATAATACAATTTGAATATGGTGGAACATTTTTAGATAATAATACAAAATTAATTGATATTATAAATTATTTAATAAATAAAGGGTTTTATAAGTTTTCATATTTAACTAATAATGGTCCGATATTAATAAGAGATTTTAACGACCATTATCAATATTGTAATATAGTTTGTATAAATAAAAATAGCAGTTTTATTCCATTTTAGTTTATAATATTTAACAAATAATTTATTTAATTATTTAGTTTAACGGGGGGGGGAATGGCGATGACAATTTGTGCGTTAAACTTTTTACACCTTTTTACATTTCAAACGCCGATTTTTAATTATTAAATAATATATATTTATGTCCGGGAGATTATTTAGGAAAAACTATTTTAGTTATTTTTAGTTAAACAATATAAAAATAAAATATTAATATACTATATAACTAAAATGGGTAAATATAGTTGCGAAAAATGTGCTAAGACCTTTTCTCAAAAATCACACTACGATAAACACTTAACTCGTAAAAACCCTTGCGAAATACAAACTGATAAGATAAAAGAATTAATAGACAAAGCAGTTGAAGAAAAATTGATTGAATTAAACAAAAAATTGATTTCAAATAATACACAAAACAATATTACA
>Ga0209443_1001817_pt1 | contig 13035 bp, 11 predicted proteins | sample LauGreBMM110DCMD_2_FD_187571 | JGI IMG/M metagenome (GOLD analysis project Ga0209443, IMG submission 187571) | Freshwater lake microbial communities from Lake Michigan, USA - Su13.BD.MM110.DCMD (SPAdes) (version 2) | ecosystem: Environmental > Aquatic > Freshwater > Lake | place: Lake Michigan... | reverse complement strand
TAATGTTTGTATGTCGTTACGAGTATAAAATAAGGTTTTATTATCACTAGCCCAAGTAGAACCTCCAGTAGTATTTTCAATTTTTACGGGAAGAATTTCACCTGTTTCTAAATTTTTAATTTGGATCGTATATTGTCTTCTAGAAAGTAAGTCTACACCAAATGCAGCCCACTGGTTATCTTCACTAATACTAATTCCCGATAGATTAAAATAAGATTGCCATTTTGCCATTTCGTTGCAATCGAACATAATTTCTTCTTTCGCTTCTAAACTTCCTTTCTTACGAGAATAAATCGGATAATCTTTCCCCGTTTCATAACGAGTAATGTAATAATAACCGTTATATAAATATGGAACCGAACTATCATCCTCTTTAATGCGCGATTTCATTTCTATAAACAAATCGTCTTGCAACGGTTTGGTATGTGCAGTTGAATTTTGGTAATATTCGTTTTCTTTATTTAAGTAATCAATAACTTCTGGGTTTTCTCTTTCGTTTAACCAATAGTAATTATCAATTCTTTTATCTCCGTGTTTTTCAAGAGTTTTAGGAACAATTTTAGCAACAGGAGGTTGTATTTTATCAGACATTTTATTTGTATTTATTTGACTATAAACAGGAGCAAAAATAACACAACCCAAAAGGAAATACGTGATTTTTTTCATGAATTATTTAATTATTTATTTAATTGCTAATTTAGTATTTTTGTTGGAATAAAAAAATAAAATTATGTTTAGAAACATCATGAAAATGATGGGTAAATTAAAACAAAACCAACAAAAAGTTGAAGAAACTAAAAAACGTTTAGACTTTGTTTTAATTGATCAAAAAAGTAAGAAACTGTTTAAATAATTAACAACTACAATTGTGATTCAAAAAACCAAATTACTAGTTATTTTCCTTTTTCTAAACTACTTCTCCTTTGCGCAAGTATCGGTTTGCAGTTGGAACATCATGAATTTAGGAAAGTCTAAATCAAATAGCGAATTAGAAGTTATGGCAAATGCAATAAAAAGCTATGATATAATTGCTGTTCAGGAAGTAGTTGCGGGTTACGGAGGTTCTCAAGCGGTGAGTCGATTGGTTTCTATTTTAAACACAAAAGGTTCAAAATGGGATTATACAATAAGTGATCCTACTACAAGCAAAAATCCTTCTAGTCAAGAACGTTATGCATTTATCTGGAAAACAGCACAAGTTAAAAAAATTGGAAAATGTTGGCTTGACCAAAACTATGAAAATGAAATAGATCGAGAGCCTTTCATGGGAACATTTGATTACCAAGGAAAGACCTTTACTTTAGTCTCTTTTCATGCCGTTCCTAAGAAAAAAAATCCAGAAACGGAACTGAAATATTTTAAGTTTTTTCCAAAACTTTATCAAAAACTCAACCTGATATTTTTGGGTGATTTCAATTGTCCGCAAAGTCATACGGTTTTTAATCCGATAAAAAACAATGGCTTTGCTCCTATTTTAGTCAATCAAAAAACCAGCTTACGACAAAAATGCATTCAAAACGATTGTTTGGCTTCTGAATATGATAATTTGTTTTATGACAAACAGAAAATAAAAATTTCACAAAAAGGAATTGTTCCTTTTTATGAAAGCTTTTCTTCTGTTAAAGAAGCTCGAAAAATATCAGACCACGTGCCTATTTGGTGTACTATAATTTTTAAATAACCCTCTATTCTTTTTCGATTGCAATTAAAGTAATTCCAATTTAGAAAAAACCTCCATCACATATTCATGCATGACTTCTTTATAATCTAAATGCGTTACAATACGCAATTTTCCGTGCCCCATCGAACTAATTAAAATACCTTTTTGTTTCAATTTTTCCATGAATAGTTTTTCATCAACTGATGGTTGCAATCCAAAAATCAAAATATTGGTTTCTACAGGTTCAACATTGGCAACCCAAGGCATTTTTTCTAATAAGCTGCCTAACTCTTTAGCACGTCTATGATCAATCTCTAATCGAGTTAAATTATTTTGTAATGCGAATAAACCTGCAGCTGCTAAATAGCCCGATTGACGCATACCGCCACCAAATATTTTTCTTATGCGTAAGGCTCTTTTCATATCTTCCTTAGTTCCCAATAAAACAGAACCCACAGGAGCACCCAATCCTTTCGACAAACAAACTGAAATTGTATCAAACAAATCGCCAAATTGCTTCGGATGTTGTTTTTTAGCTACTAAAGCATTCCACAAACGCGCGCCGTCTAAATGATATTTCAAATTGTTTTCGGAGCAAATTTGCTTTATTGCTTGTAACGTTTCAATATCATAGCAAGCACCACCACCTTTATTGGTTGTATTCTCAATACTTACTAATGATGTTAATGGTGCATGATAAAAATCAGGATCGTTAATAGAATTTTTAACTAAATCAGCTGTAATCATTCCACGTTTTCCATCAACCAAACAACACGAAACCCCACTATTAAAAGAAGCGCCGCCTCCTTCATAATGATAAATGTGAGAATATTTATCACAAATTACTTGTTCACCAGGCTGAGTATGCAATTTAATCGCCGTTTGATTTGCCATCGTTCCCGAAGGAAAAAACAAAGCAGCTTCCATCCCAAACAAATCAGCCAACGTTTCCTCTAATTCATTGACTGTAGGGTCTTGCTTATACACATCATCGCCTACTTTAGCATTAAACATTACATTCAACATCTCTACAGATGGCTTGGTTACCGTATCACTTACTAAATTTATTTCCATATATCAATCAGATACCTTATTTTTGATAAAAATTTTTAGGAGCTAATTCCCGCTATACGTTTCAATCTTTTCATTTTTTTGTTGCCTGAGGTACTCGAAGGCAACAAAAAAACAAAAAGGATTTCCACTATTATCGGGGCTATGGCATTCCTTTTCAAAACAAAACTACAATATTTATGATAAATACAGAACATGTCAGAGATATTATTGATCGCCTTGGTGCGTTAAGGAGGTATCTTTGACATTGATGCCAAAACGATTGAGATAACTAACGAGGAAGAAAAAACCTTTGCGCCTGATTTTTGGAACAACGCACGTGAAGCCGAAATCATAGTCAGAAACCTGCGTTCTAAAAAGAAATGGGTAGAAGATTACAATAAAGGAATGGAGCAAGTGGAAGAACTGCAAATCATGTTAGATTTCTTCAAAGAAGATGCTATTTCAGAAGAAGAAGTTGAAGCGCATTATGACATTACTATCAATCACATTGAAGATTTAGAATTTAGAAACATGCTTTCCGATGAAGGAGATAGCATGAGTGCTGTTTTGCAAATTACGGCTGGTGCTGGCGGTACCGAAAGTTGCGACTGGGCTTCTATGCTCATGCGAATGTATTTGATGTGGGGCGAAAAACAAGGCTACAAAATCAAAGAATTAAACTTTCAAGAAGGAGATGTTGCGGGAATAAAAACCGTGACTTTAGAATTTGAAGGCGATTTTGCTTTTGGTTATTTAAAAGGTGAAAACGGCGTTCATCGTTTGGTGCGAATTTCTCCTTTTGATAGTAATGCCAAACGCCATACTTCTTTTGCATCAGTATACGTTTATCCATTGGTTGACGATACCATCGAAATTGAAATCAATCCAGCCGATATTGAAATTACAACTGCACGCTCTAGTGGTGCTGGAGGTCAAAATGTAAATAAAGTAGAAACCAAAGTGCAATTGGTTCACAAACCTACCGGAATTCAAATTCAATGTTCAGAAACACGTTCACAACACGATAATAGACAACGGGCTATGCAAATGTTGAAATCACAGTTATACGAAATTGAATTAAAAAAACAACAAGCACAACGCAGTGATATCGAAGCTGGTAAAATGAAAATTGAATGGGGATCACAAATTAGAAACTATGTAATGCAACCCTATAAACTGGTAAAAGATGTACGATCTGGAGTTGAAACAAGCGATGTGGACGGCGTTATGAACGGTGAAATTGATAAATTTTTGAAAGGATATTTAATGATGATGGGACAGAAAGAAACATAAAAAAAGAGGATATTTTCATATCCTCTTTTTTATATATTAAATGATCATTAAATAAATATTTTTAATAAAAAGTAAATTAAGGCTGCTAATAATGCAGATACAGGAATGGTTAAAATCCAGGCCCACAATAACTTAACGGTAACTCCCCATCGTACAGCTGAAACCCTTTTGGTTACTCCTACTCCAATAATTGAACCTGTAATGGTGTGTGTAGTTGATACCGGAATTTTAAAATGCTCCGTTGTAAACAAGGTTAAAGCTCCTGCAGATTCTGCAACAACGCCTTCAAAAGCAGTTACTTTTGTAATTTTAGAACCCATTGTTTTTACAATTTTCCATCCACCACTTAAAGTTCCTAAAGCAATTACCGTATAACAAGTTAATGGAATCCATGAAGGCATAACACCGTCAATCTTAATACCATCCTTATCTGAAGGTAAAACAACGTTTAGGTCTAACCAACCCGCAGATAAATCAATATCTGGGTTCGTTTTAATATAAACGGCAACAGCTGCTGCAATAATACCCATTACTTTTTGAGAATCGTTACCTCCATGTCCTAAACTAAATGCTGCCGAAGACAATAATTGCATTTTCTTTAAAACAGCTTCCGCTTTTGCAGTTGATAAAATACTAAAAAACAAATTAAAAAGAGCTAAACTATAAAAAACTATTGCAACTAAAAACCATTTTATGTTATGAGGTTCTGTAATAACACTCCAAAATTCACTTTCAAATCTTGGTTTTTTAATTTCTTCAAATGGAATCATTACTGAATATATAAACCATGACACTAAAGCCATAAACAAAAGTGTAAATAACTTTGGATATATATTCTTTTTAGAAGAATACATCAACCACAATGAAATAAAATAGGAAATAATCATTCCTAATAAAGGAGCAAAAATGATAAATATGATTACAATTACAACTCCAGAAGGAACCAACTCGCCTTCCTTAGCTGCTTTGAACCAGTTTACAATTTTAAAACCAGCATGTTCAGGATCAGTTACACTTGATAAACCATGTGCAATTGCAGCACCGGCAAATCCGCCAATCAATGTATGAGAAGAAGATGAAGGAATTCCTTTTAACCATGTAATGATATTCCAAATAATAGCAGCTATTACACCAGCTAAAATAGTAGTCAAATCAATACTACTCGTGTGAGCCGTTTTTGCAACGGTGTCAGCAACTCCAAAACCAAATACCCAATAGGCTAAAAAATTAAAAAAAGCTGCCCAAAGCACCGCTTGAAAAGGAGTTAAAACCTTTGTAGCAACAATTGTAGCGATTGAATTTGCTGCATCATGGAAACCATTAATGTAATCAAAAACTAATGCTAAAAATATGATGACGAGTAATAATGTAAAATCCATAATAAGTTGTATTAAACAATTATGAATGTTTTACAGAAATTTGCTCCATTATATTGGAAACACTTTTACATTTATCAGAAGCAGATTCTAATGCAGACAAAACTTCTTTGTATTTAATTATGTTTTTTGCATCATTTTCATTTTCAAATATATCAGCTACTGCTCTGTCAAAAACGACATCCGCTTTACTTTCTAATTTATTTATTTTTTTACAAGTTTCCTTGATTATTTTATGGTTCATGTTTTTCAATTCTATGATTGAAATACCTATTAATTGACAAGCTTCTAAATTGATTTCAGTTAATTTACGAATCGATTTTGTAATTTTATCAACTTGATATAATCTAATTCTACTTGACGCTCCTTGCATATAATCTGCTACATCATCCATAGATTTTATTAATGAATGTATGTCTTCTCTGTCAAAAGGCGTGATAAAATTTTTACTTAACTCTATATTTGTTTTGTAAGTAATTTCTTCAATATTAGCTTCTAATTCGTCAATTTTTTTAAAATAATCTTCTCGTTCGTCTTTGGGAGCATTAACTGCTTCATGAAGTGTTTCTGCTAATAAAATTAAATTTGCTGATGCTTGCTCAAACAATGGAAAGAACTTTTTGTCTTTCGGAACAAAAAACTGAAAAATATTATTTAATGTCATTTTATATTTATTTAATGACGCAAATTTAATCTTTCAATGTTAATTAAACATTAAATATGATAATCAATTTAAAAAAATCAAATTATCAATAAGAGCTAATATTAATATTGAATTTCGTAATTTTACCCTGATATAAAAATTCATCCAAAATGGACATCAATTTCAACAAAAACGAAGATCATAATAAGTTATTACTTTCCAATTTAAAAAACCGCTTTGCTCAAGTAAAGTTAGGCGGAGGAACCAAGCGAATTGAAAAATTACACGCTGAAGGTAAAATGACAGCTCGTGAACGAATTGCTTATTTGTTAGATGAAAAATCAAAAAGTATTGAAATTGGTGCATTTGTAGGTGATGGAATGTACAAAGAACACGGTGGTTGCCCTTCTGGGGGTGTAGTGGTGAAAATAGGCTTTATTTCGGGCAAACAATGTATTGTAGTGGCTAATGATGCAACAGTTAAAGCTGGTGCCTGGTTTCCAATAACTGGAAAAAAGAACCTTCGAGCACAAGAAATTGCTATGGAAAATCGGTTACCAATCATTTACCTAGTTGATTCTGCAGGTGTTTATTTACCAATGCAGGATGAAATTTTCCCCGATAAAGAACATTTTGGTAGGATTTTTAGAAATAATGCCATCATGAGCAGTATGGGAATTACCCAAATTGCCGCAGTAATGGGAAGTTGTGTAGCCGGTGGTGCATATTTACCAATTATGAGTGATGAAGCCATGATTGTAGATAAAACAGGGAGTATTTTCTTAGCAGGAAGTTATTTAGTGAAAGCTGCAATTGGCGAAACAATTGATAATGAAACACTTGGTGGGGCAACAACACATTGCGAAATTTCGGGTGTAACCGATTATAAAGCAAAAGACGATAAAGATGCTTTAGATCGAATTAAAAGTATCGTTGGAAAAATTGGTGATTTTGATAAAGCAGGTTATAATCGTGTGAAATCAGAAAAACCAGTTCTAGAACCAAAAGATATATACGGAATTTTACCAATATCAAGAGCAGATCAATACGATATGTATGAAATAATCAAACGATTGGTTGATAATTCAGAATTTGATGAGTATAAAGGCGATTATGGTAAAACCTTAATAACAGCTTATGCTCGCATTGATGGTTGGGCCGTCGGAATTGTTGCCAACCAACGTAAGGTAGTAAAAAATGCAAAGGGTGAAATGCAATTTGGGGGCGCAATTTATTCCGATTCCGCTGATAAAGCGACTCGTTTTATTGCAAATTGTAATCAGAAGAAAATTCCGTTAGTATTTGTGCAAGATGTTACCGGTTTTATGGTGGGTTCAAAATCTGAACATGGTGGAATAATTAAAGATGGAGCCAAAATGGTAAATGCAATGGCAAATTCGGTAGTACCGAAATTTACAGTCATTATTGGAAATTCATACGGCGCAGGGAATTATGCGATGTGTGGAAAAGCCTACGATCCAAGATTAATATTTGCATGGCCAAGTGCAGAATTAGCTGTAATGGGTGGCACGCAAGCCGCAAAAGTTTTGGCACAAATTGAAGCTTCTTCCTTAAAAGCAAAAGGTGAAGTTATAGATGAAGTTAGAGAAAAACAACTTTTTGATCAAATTAAAGCACGTTATGACGAACAAGTTTCGCCTTACTACGCAGCATCGAGATTATGGACTGATGCTATTATTGATCCATTAGAAACTAGAAATTGGATTTCTATGGGAATTGAAGCCGCTAACCATGCTCCTATCGAGAAACCGTTTAATTTGGGAGTGATTCAGGTTTAATTTAAATGCAAAATAACGTTTTTCAGTCTTTCAAAAGCAATATTTCAGGTATTTCATTACCCGAAAAATTTACGTTTCCATTTTATTATGAACCGCATGAATTAAGTATAATTGCAGCCAATGAATTGCAAGCGTATTTAGAAACACAAACTGATTTTGAACATAATTTTGGATTAAATCAAAATCAAGAAGGTTTAGTGATTGGAAAAATGTTTGGTGTTTTAGTTTGTCAAAATCAAGTTGGAGAATTAGGGTATTTATGGGCGTTTTCTGGAAAATTAGCAGGAGTAAATCAGCTGAGGTATTTTGTTTCAACGATTTTTGACATGTTGCAAAAAGATGGTTTTTTCAGAAAAGATGAAGAAGTATTAAACGCAATAAATCGTCAAATTGAAATTTTGGAACATTCAGTCGAATTACAAAACAAGAACATTCAATTAGTAACTACAAAAAACAACGCGAATTCAGATATTCAAAATCAGAAACAAAAAATTAAAAGTTTAAAAATTGAACGCGATGAAAAGCGAATTTCATTCGAAAATTTACCTTTATCTGAAATTGAACAATTAGAATTTGAACTTTCAGAAGAAAGCAAAAAAGAAAGCATTTTGCTCAAGAAAATGACAAAATATTGGAATTTTCAACTTGAAAATGTACAAAATGAAGTCAATTTACTTTTAAACGAGATTAACCAACTAAAAGATGAACGCAAACAAAAATCGGGCGCTTTACAACAAAAATTATTTGCAGAATATTCTTTTTTAAATCAATTTGGCGAACGGAAAAGTATAGGCGAAATATTCAATAATAATCCGCCAGCTGGTGCCGGAGAATGCGCTGCACCTAAATTATTGCATTACGCTTTCGAACACAACTTAAAACCAATTGCAATGGCTGAATTTTGGTGGGGACAATCGCCAAAATCGGAAATTAGAAAACACAAACAATTTTATCCGGCTTGTAAAAGCAAGTGCGAGCCTATATTACTTTCGCACATGCTGAAAGGTCTAGAAATGGAAGCGAATCCGTTTCAAGAAAATCCAGCAGAAGGAAAAGATATTGAAATTGTTTATGAAGATGAAGTTTTAGCAATAATAAATAAACCAGCCGAATTTCTGTCTGTTCCAGGAAAAATTATTAGTGATTCGGTTTATGAAAGAGTAAAAAAATTATATCCAAACGCTACTGGTCCATTAATAGTTCATCGTTTAGACATGTCGACTTCAGGATTAATGCTTATTGCAAAAAATGAAGAAACGTATGTGAAATTGCAAAGTCAGTTTATTAAACGAACCATTAAAAAACGCTATGTAGCTTTATTAGATGGTGTTTTGGAAGCTAATGAAGGTTTTATCGATTTACCACTTCGGGTTGATTTAGATGACCGACCACGCCAATTGGTGTGTTATGAACATGGAAAACAAGCACAAACGAAATGGGAAGTAATTGAAATTAAGGATGATAAAACGCGCGTTTATTTTTATCCGATAACAGGAAGAACACACCAACTTAGGGTTCATTCGTCTCATGAAATGGGTTTAAAAACACCTATTTTTGGCGATGATTTATATGGGAAAAAAGAAAATGGATTGCATTTACATGCGGAACAAATAACATTTTTGCATCCAATATCTAAGGAAGAAATCAGTATTCAAAAAAATGCACCCTTTTGATAAACTTATTCCTTATTGGCGTATAAGCTTATTTTTTCTTGTAAATCTTTAAAGGTAAATGGTTTTCTGATGTATGCTTTAACTCCTAAGCTTAAACCATATTCTTCATCTTTTTGTTCCACTTTTGCCGTTAATAGCACCACCGGAACATTTTCATACTTTGAATTTTTATGCTGTTCAACAAATCCGTAACCATCTAGTTCAGGCATCATTACATCGCAAATAATGATATTTGGCTGAAATTCAACCACTTTTGTTAGTCCTTCAATCCCATCTTTTGCTATACAAACATGATATCCAGTGTAAGATAACATTTCTGCAATGGTTTCTCTTAAATTAACCTCATCATCAATAATTAAAACTTTTGTCATTTAATTAATTTTTATACAATGGAAATCTTAATGTAACTTTTGTTCCTTTATCTAACTCACTTTCAAGATAAACTCTACCTGAATTTTTCTTTGTAAACATTTTAATAATATATAATCCGAGACCAGTTCCTTGAATACCGTTTGAATTACTAGCTCTATAAAAGGTATTAAATAACTTAGATTGTTCCTCTTTTGGTATTCCAATTCCATTATCAATAACATCAATTTGAACAAGATCATCAACTGTAAATAAGTTTAATTGAACATTACCACATCCTTCAGAATATTTAAATGCGTTACTTAAAACATTGAAAAGGGTATATTTTATTAAATTAATATCTGCAAAAATTTCAACCTTATTACTTTTAAATAAAACATCTACATTTCGATTACCTTTTTGATTATTAAAGCTGGTTTCAATAACATCTTTACAAATTTCATTTAAATTACAAACAATAGGGTTAAAACTAGTTTTGCCTGCATCATCTTTTGAGATGGTCAATACGGCATCCATTAATTCAACAATACGATCTATTTCTTCAGTGATTGTTTTAACACGTTTTTCTATTTGAAGTGCTTCGTTGAATTGACTATTTTGCAAATACATCGTAATAAGTTCGGCACTTGTTCTAATTGTAGTCATAGGTGTTCTGAACTCATGTGATATCGTTGACACTAAATTAGTGCGTAATTCATTCAATTGACGTTCTTGAAGTAAAGTATCTTCAATGATCTGTTCTGCCTTTTTTCGTTGGGTAATATCTCTTGTACTCGACTGAAAACTAACAGGGATTTTATTTTCATATACTAAAGAAGCATTGGTTTCAAACCAAATATATTCTCCTTCACTATTTCTCAATCGAACTTGTTCAGAAAACAGTTCTTTATCCTTAATTATGGAACCAATTCGTTTTTTAAATTTTTTTAAATCTTCTGGATGAACATAATCTTCTGGATATTTGCCAATCAATTCTTCTGGATCATATCCTAATAACGATTGAATCGATGGTGAAACATACTTAAAAGAAGCATCTAAATTGTGCAAACAAACTAAATCAATTGTATTATCTGCAAGCAATCGATACCAATTTTTTGCCTCAATTAATTGCAAGGCTTTGTTTCGATTTTTTTCTTCAATTAATAATCGATTTTCCTCTTCCATTCGTTTTCGCTCAGAAATATCAATCACTTGGGCTACATAATGTTGTATTTCGCCCAAACTATTCTTAACCGCTGAAACCGATAAATGCACCCAAACTAATGATTTATTTTTATGAATATACCTTTTTTCCAAATTGAAACTCGATATTTCTCCATTTTGCATTTGTTTTTCATAGGCTAAATCAGCTGCTAAATCTTCTTTATAGGTAATATCAATATATGTAAGATTTTTGAATTCTTCGCGGGTGTATCCTAAAATCTCACACATTCTATCATTAACCTCAATCCATTTATCTTCATAATTTACTAATGCCATTCCTAAAGAGGAATGATTGAAGGCTCCTTTGAAACGCTCTTCACTTTGCAACAACTCATCTTTCAATAGTTTTTCCTGAGTGATATCCTGCATCGCACCAATCATTCTAATGGCTTCACCCTTGTCATCTCTAATAATAATTGCTTTATCACTCACATAAGCATAAGTACCGCAAGCTTTTAGGTATCGGTATTCATGTGCCCATTTTGCATTTCCTTTCTCAATTGCTACATCTATTGAATCTTCATAATCTTCTTTGTCATCTGGATGTACCAAGCCTTCACAAAATGGACCAGGTAATATATTGTTTTCAAAGTGATAACCAAATAATAAAGAATAACTTTCACCTACAAATATCTCATTGGATATTATATTCCAATCCCACAAAGCATCAGAAGTAGCTTCACTGGCATAAATGAATCGTTCGTTATTTTTTTTCAATGTATCTTCAGAAAATAAGTCGAACTTTTCTTCTTGTGATTGTATTATTTTATAAAGCGCATTATTCTGATAAAATAAATTAGCAAGGGTTTCAATTTGCAACTTACCAAACTCTATTAATTTTATTTTTTCTTCAGTAAGTATTTGGTTTTCATATCCTAAAAAATATACGATTCCAGAATAATTGCTATCATTTGAATGTAATGGAATTTCTGATAGTATATAAACTGTAGTAAACGAATCAATTTTTATTGATTCTACATTAGTAGAAATACTTTTTTTGTTGATGGTTTTATGATGTGATTTTAAATAATCTGAAATTAAATCAAAATTAAAATCACCAAGTGTAATTTGAGTCGAATGATTATCAAATTGAAGTGATGCATAAGCAAGTACTATTCCGCATTGCTCCATTATGAACTTTAATGAAGCTTCAATTGATGATTTGAAATGGATTAATTCAACATCTTCTGTTGTAAAATTGCATTTTTGATTTTGATGCATAGGGTAAATTTAACACTTAATTCTACAAAAGTAGTTAAAAAGTAGGGATGCAATATACTATATTATTTTAAAACATATAAATTTATCTTATCGGGGAATTACATTGAGAGCTATTCATTCAATCCTAATAATAGTAACTGAGCAGTTGATTCATTAGTAGCCAAAGGTATATTGTGCACATCACATATTCTGATAAGCATATTAATATCGGCTTCATGTGGATGACTAGAATTTGGATCTTTAAAAAACAAGACCATTTTAGTTTTACCCTCCGCAACACGAGCTGCAATTTGAGCATCGCCACCTAATGGTCCTGAGAGCATTTTTTTAACTTTAAATCCTGCTGCTTCTGCCTTGCTACCAGTAGTTCCAGTAGCTATAATTTTTATTTTCTCGTTTAATAATATCTCTTTATTCTTATTTAAGAACTGAACCATGTCGGCCTTTTTTCCATCGTGTGCTATGATTGCAATTTCCATAGTAATTTAATTTAGCACAAAGATACTAAATAAAAAAATTCCAAAACATTTTACGTGCTTTGGGAATATTTGATAACCATTTGTATTTATTTATTTAAAATGTGGTAAGCAATTAGTCCGTCAATAGGTCTTCTTAAAACATTTCCTATGGTAATACCTCTTTTTACTAACACAGCCGTCAATTCATCTTTTAAATAAAAAGCAATTGAACCCACAAAATGTACAGGAACCTCTTTGCAATTTTCAAATTGTTCTACATAATTTTC
>Ga0209443_1001816_pt1 | contig 13037 bp, 13 predicted proteins | sample LauGreBMM110DCMD_2_FD_187571 | JGI IMG/M metagenome (GOLD analysis project Ga0209443, IMG submission 187571) | Freshwater lake microbial communities from Lake Michigan, USA - Su13.BD.MM110.DCMD (SPAdes) (version 2) | ecosystem: Environmental > Aquatic > Freshwater > Lake | place: Lake Michigan... | reverse complement strand
TGCAAATATTGCAGAAACAGAGATTGTAAAAGCCAAGCAAATTATTGGTGACAAGCGAGTGATCTGCGGACTATCAGGTGGTGTTGATTCAGCAGTTGCTGCAGCAATTATTCAAAAAGCGGTTGGTAATCAACTGACATGTGTTTTTGTTGATCATGGTTTATTGCGCAAGGGTGAAGCAGAACAAGTCGAGCGTGACTTTGTTGCTTCAACTGGCGTGCAGTTAGTTGTAATTGATGCCAAGGATCAATTCCTGAACGCTCTTAAAGATGTTAAAGACCCTGAGGAAAAGCGAAAGATTATCGGCCGTGAATTTATTAGATCCTTTGAAGCAGCAGCCCGCGAAATTGCAGCTGGGGGAGATGTTGAGTTTTTAGTGCAAGGAACTTTGTATCCAGATGTTGTTGAATCAGGCGGCGGAACTGGTACGGCAAACATTAAGTCCCACCACAATGTTGGTGGATTACCAGATGATTTGCAGTTCACATTAGTTGAACCACTTCGCACATTGTTTAAGGATGAAGTTCGTCAAGTTGGATTAGAACTTGGATTGCCAGAAGAGATTGTGTGGCGTCAGCCTTTTCCTGGTCCTGGACTTGGAATTAGAATTGTTGGATCAGTGACACAAGAGCGGTTAGATCTTTTGCGCGAAGCCGATGCGATTGCCAGGGAAGAGTTAAAGGCCGCTGGATTAGATCGTGACATTTGGCAGTGCCCTGTTGTCCTGCTGGCAGATGTCCGAAGCGTTGGTGTTCAGGGCGATGGGCGCACATATGGCCACCCCATCGTGTTGCGCCCCGTCTCATCTGAAGATGCCATGACTGCCGATTGGTCAAGAGTTCCCTATGAAGTTCTTGAGAAAATCTCTACCCGCATAACCAACGAGGTTCGTGAGGTCAATCGAGTGGTCTTGGATGTAACAAGCAAGCCACCTGGCACCATTGAATGGGAATAATTTAAGGGTTTTCACAGGATTTAGATTTATCATTTCTCACATGACACAAGGAGTTTCTATGAAGCAGATGGTGATTGCAGCTATTGCAATCTCAGTACTCCTGTCTCCATCAGCCCTTGCTGATACAAAGAGCAGAGCAGCAAAGAATGTAAAGGTTGCAGGCATTAAATGTTCACCAACTAAAGCAACTGGACACGCTCCTAAAGATGTTGCTCCTGCTCAAAAACTTCCTAAGAAATTAGCTCGTACACTTACCTTTGAAACAAACTGTGGAAACATAGTTGTTACAACTGTTGGCGCAAAAGCTCCAATTACGATTACACAGCTATCTACTTTGGCTAAGCGTGGATACTTCGATAACTCTTTATGTCACCGTTTAACTACACAGGGGTTATATGTATTGCAATGTGGAGATCCAACGGCAACAGGAAGTGGTGGACCTAACTTCACCTATGGCGATGAAAACCTACCCACTGCAACTGCTAATAATTACCCAGCCGGAACAGTTGCAATGGCTAACTCAGGACCAGGAACAAATGGAAGTCAGTTCTTCTTAGTATTTGCAGACACAACACTCGGTGCTAACTACACAATCTGGGGCACGATTACACAAGGCTTAGATATTGTTAAAGCAATTGCAAAGGCTGGAGTCAAGGGTGGTGGCGCCGATGGCACACCAAATCAAACTATTGCAATTAATCGTGTAACTGTTACTAATTAATTCTTAACTAGAGATTAATTCAGCGCGATCTAATCGATCGAGCAGTTTGAGTGAGTCCTCATTATTACGTGCGTAAACAGTTGCAATCCTAATCATTAGCGTGTGGTTAACCGTCAGCGATGTGGCGTCAAGGAGCCGTTTCACGAAGAGATCTGCGTTTCCATGCCCATCACGAACGATGATGACAACCTCGTTTACCCCAAGCCTGCCAATGCAATCTTCTTGCCTGGTTAGTTGCGTGAGCTCATAGGAAAAGTGCAAGATGTCATATGCGCGAACCTGATCAGAGTCAGGGTTATCGAAGAGGATTTTTATCAACGCAATCGGTTTATCGGTGCGGGTTGCTAATGAAATTTCACGGCGCAATTGGTCATAAAAGTATGATGGAGACGCCAAATGAGTTTGAGAATCATGAATTCCATCATGTGAAAAGAGCATTGAGTCCTCACTTAAGTTAATCTCCTCGTATGAGTCAAGATCCTGCCAAAGCTGCTAAGGCACGCGCACTAGTGGCATCCCTACTCTTTGTTGAGGCAGGGGTGGTCGTATTACTCGCCCTATGGCTTGTTGTGCTCACATTTACAACTGATTCTTTTGAACTGCTTCCTTTTTTGGGTGTGCTGCTTTTTGCATTACTTGGCGCTGCTGGATTAGCAGCCTCAGCCATGGGTTATCGCCGCGGAAAGTACTTTGGCCGATCACCGGCAGTGCTAGCTAATTTGATTGCTCTCGGTGTTGTTTCTTATCAAGTTGAAGCACATCTTTGGTTTGTGGCAATTCCTTTATCGGTACTAGCCGGAACTACATTAATTGCAGCGTTGCGCGCTATTCCAACTGATCTCTAGTTACTTGTTTTGAAGATGAAAATTAATAATAATCTTGATTTATATATGAATTGAGCTTTGACTTGGTCGACCAACGGCAACCCACTTACGAAGATTTTCAGAAGAAAATAATTCATTAATTACCATCTCAACCGCACCTACTAGTCCAGATTCAATTGGAAAATCAGTGATTCGAATCTGTAAATCCCTTGTAGCAAGTGGCAATGACCTACTAAGTACTGTCTCCCGAATTGAGGCCAGCAACTTATCTCCAGCAGCCGAAACGCTGCCCCCAAGCACAATTAGTGATGGATTATGGAAGTTAACAAGAGTTGCAAGAACACTTCCTAAGTCGGAACCTACTTTTACAACTCTCTCAACGCACCACCTGTCACCACTATTTGAACCCTCTATGACATCTTGTACTCCAATACGATGCTTTGCCTTCTTTCGAACTCCGAGGTAATCGCTTTTATTATTACTTGAAGCGAATTCAGCATCACGAACCAAAGCCAATCCACCCGATACGGCTTCTAAACATCCTAAATTTCCACATCGACATTGCACGTTATCGTTGGAAGGAAGAGCAATATGACCGATGTCGCCAGCACAGCCTTGCGCGCCGCGATGCAATTGGCCGTGCGTCAAGATCCCAGCTCCAATTCCGCTTCCGATCTTCACAAAAATGAGTTCATTTGTAATTGGGTCATTGCGGAGTGCGTGCTCGCCGAGTGCCATCAAGTTAACATCGTTATCAACCCACACAGGGACCTTGTATCTAGTTGAAAAACGCTCGCGTACAGGGAATTTATCCCACCCAGGCATTATCGGCGGTGAGACAGGTAGCCCAGTAGCAAATTCAACAGGACCGGGCACACCGATGCCGATGCCCCACAAGTTCTTAATTTTTAGACTCACGACTAAATCGTCAAATGAATTTGCTACAAGAGTCAAAACAGCATCAGGCCCATCAGAAATTTGGACATTTGTGAATGTTGTACCCAATAAATTTCCATTGAGATCAGAAGCCGCGACATTAAATCCAGTGGCCCCTAATTCGGCGACCAAAATTGCGCCAGCATTGGAATTAAAGTTAACGAGTCTGGGCGCTCTGCCGCCAGTGGATTGCCCTACTTCACCATTTTGAAGGAGGTTTAGCTCAAGGGCCACATCGATGTACTTTGTCGCCAATGTGCGGGAAAGGCCCGTAGATGTCGCAATTTCGGGGCGGGTTACTGACCGGGCTTTACGCACAAAAGTGATTACTTGCGCCAGGTACTGTGCGCCGTCAGAATCAAGATCAAAGGTCGTTGAGGCCTGTTGACGTGCCATTTCCCTCCCTTTCCCTGGTGTCGCGTTCTGAACAGTATCACCGGAGCGTTCAATCTTAGGTGAGGAAGTTTATAACATTTGTATAAATTTTCAAAACTTAGTCCAAAATGGTATTGACTTATGTTTTTTAAGGCATAAGTTTAGCACACGTTCACAGGAGGTAAGAAAATGAAACTTGGCTACCAAACGATTACTTGGGGTGGAGTTGTAGGTCAGGCACAAGGAGTGACAAGCATTAAGGATCTCTTTTACCAGACCTACGGATCTACCGCTAAAGCTTGTGAGGATATCGCTGCCGCTGGCTATACGGGTATCGAAATCTTTGATGGCAATTTAGCAGAATATGCAAATGATCCAGATTCCTTTAAGAGTCTTCTATCAAAACATAAGCTCGAACTAGTCAGTGTTTATACGGGCGCCAATTTCATTTATAACGACATCCTTGTAGATGAATTCCACAAGATTAAGCAAGCTATTGCTTTAGCTAAATCTATGGGTGCGATCAACTTAATTGTTGGTGGAGGTGCAAAACGTTCAACAGGAACTACGGAAGAAGATTTCCAGATGTTGGCCAAGGGTCTTGATCAAGTTACGGATCTTGCAGCAGCTGCAGGACTGACAGCTTGCTATCACCCACACTTAACCACAATTGTTGAAACCACTGCCGAATTGGACAAAATCATGAGTCTGTCAAAGATTCATTTCTGTCCAGACACCGCTCACTTAACTGCCGGTGGCGTTGATGCTGCTGCAGCTATCCGAAAGTATGGAAACCGTGTCCGCCACGTTCATCTTAAGGATTACACCGCAAATCCATTTGCCTTCTTGCCACTTGGTAAAGGCGATATTGATTTTGCAAATATCTTCTCCGCGCTAAAAGAAGTCTCTTACGACGGCTGGCTTGTAGTAGAACTTGATGGGTATAACGGCGATCCCAAAGATGCCGCAGATATCAGCATGAAGTTTATTAAAGAAAACCTGAAGTAAGTTTAAATAAAACTCTCACAGTACTTAACCAAGATTCCAAGGAGGAATTATGAAAGCTAGTATCAAGTCAAAGGTTGTGTTAGCAGCTTTAACTGCAGCACTACTCGGAGCATCAACATTGTCAGCTGTAGGAGCAGAATCTGCTGCCTCTGTGGCTCAAAAGGGCTTAGCAGAACTTGCTAAGGGTGTTTATTCAACTGGACCTAATGGCGAAAAGGCAGCTGCTGCAAGTTCACTAAAATTCACAGCAGCAGAACTAACAAAGCTAAAGGCAATGAAAGCAACAGCAGCGATCTCATTCCACCTAACATCTGACTGGACATCAGGTCAGCAAGCAGGTCTCACAAAGCGCTTTGGTGAATTAGGGATCAAAATTGTTGGAGTAACACAAGCTGACTTTAAGGCAGATGTACAGGTTTCGCAGATTCAGACGCTAATGGCTAAGAAGCCAAATATTTTGGTTTCAATTCCTGTAGATGGTCAAGCAACTGCAGGAGCATATAAGGCTGCTGCTGCAGCTGGTGCAAAGATTGTATTCATGGATAACACAGCAGCTGGATTAACAGTTGGCAAGGACTATGTTTCAGTAGTTTCTGCTGATAATTATGCGAACGGTGCTGCATCTGCATATCTCTTGGGACGTGAACTAAATGGCAAGGGAACAATCGCGCTTATTTACCACGCTGCAGATTTCTGGGTAACCAAGCAACGCTGGAACGGGTTCAAAGAAACTATCACTAAGAAGTTCCCTGGCATCAAGATTGTTGATGAACAAGGAATTTCTGGACCAGACTTTGCAGGAGATGCACAAAAGGCTGCAACAGCAATCCTTACTAAGAATCCAAAGATCAGTGCAATTTGGGCTGTTTGGGATACACCAGCTGAAGGTGTTCTAGCCGCGCTTCGCGATGCAGGAAACACAACTACAAAGATTGCAACACAGGATCTTGGAGCAAACGTTGCGATCAATCTTGCAAAGAAGGGGCCAGTTATCGGTCTCGGAGCACAGCGTCCATTCGATGCTGGTGTAACTGAGGCGAACCTTGCCGCATACGCCCTTCTAGGCAAGAAGGCACCTGCATACATTGCAATGCCAGCGCTAGCAGTTGACCACGCCGGAGTATTGAAGGCTTGGCAGACTGTTTATAGTGCACCAGCACCAGCTGATCTAAAGGCTTCTTTCAAGAAGTAATTGAATAACGTCCCTAAGGGGGGCACATTAGGAAATGCCACCTCGGGTTTAAAAGCCCGAGGTGGTACCAAAACTTAAATTTAAGGAAGCGAAAATGAAAAAGTTAAATGTCGGTCTAATTGGCGCAGGCTTTATGGGCAAAGCGCACTCACTTGCATATGTGGCCATGCCGATGTTTTTTTGGCCGGCTCCAGCAATTCCAGTTCGTAAAACTATTGTTGACGTAAGTGATTCCATTGCTGCAGAGGCTGCACAACGATTTGGTTTTGAAAAGAGTACTTCCGACTGGCGATCAGTCGTAGAAGATCCAGAAATTGACATTATTGATATTGCAACACCAAATCACTTGCATGCTGAGATAGCAATTGCTGCTGCTGCGGCAGGAAAACACATCATCAGTGAAAAGCCACTTGCTCGAAGTGGTGATGAAGCAAAGACTATGTACGACGCGGTAAAGAATGCTGGCATCGTTCATATGGTTGCATTCAACTATCGCCGAACTCCGGCAGTTGCACTTGCGAAGAAATATATTGAAGAAGGAGCAATTGGAGATATTCTGAATTTTCGAGGAACATATCTTCAAGATTGGTCTGCTGACCCAGATGGTCCGCTTTCATGGAGATTTCAGAAGAGTATTGCGGGTTCTGGTTCACTAGGTGATATCGGAACTCACGTCGTAGACATGGCGCGTTTCCTTTGTGGTGAAATCACTCAGGTAAATACCCAATTAAAAACGTGGGTGAAGACGCGTCCTCTCCAAGCAGGTGGAGTCGATAAGCTCGGTGCGAGCACGAAAGACTCAACTGCGCCACGTGGCGAAGTTGATGTAGATGATGAAGTTTTATCGCTTTTGGAATTCCAGAATGGAGCAATCGGTTCACTGGAAGCTACTCGAAATGCTCATGGGCGAAACAATTTCCTTACCTTTGAAATCCATGGAACTATCGGTTCTATCTATTTCAACTATGAGCGCAGAGATGAACTTCAAGTCGCATTTGCAAATGATCAAGCCGATCGCAAGGGATTCCGTACTGTGTACACAGGACCGGCCCACCCATATGGTGAAGGCCTGTGGCCAATCCCAGCACTCGGAATTGGTTATGGAGAAACGAAGATAATTGAAACTTATGATTTCGTTAAGGCAATCATGGAGGGCGGAGAAGTTAGTCCGAACTTTAAAGACGGTTATCAGATCAATCTAATTGCTGATGCTATGGCTGCTTCTGCACAATCTAGATCATGGACTTCCGTCCAGCTGGTCAAGTAATTTAGAAAAGGGGGACTGACAATGTCTAGTAACTTTAATGTCGTAGAGATGATTGATATTTCTAAATCATTCTTCGGCGTTAAAGTGCTAGACAGTGTCAGCTTTAGTGTTACTCCCGGAGAAATTCACGCTCTGGCCGGAGAAAATGGTGCTGGTAAGTCAACGCTGATGAAAATCCTTCAGGGTGTCTACACATTAGATTCTGGAGAAATTCAAATCGCTGGCGATAAAGCATCAATTCATTCTTTTCAAGATGCTCGAAGTTATGGGATAGGAATGGTTTTCCAAGAGTTCTCGCTGGTTCCAGAATTATCTGTTGCTCAAAATATATTCTTGGATCGTGAACACAAAAATAAGCTTCGATTCTTTGACGAAAAAGAAACGATTAGAAAATCAAAACTTGTTATGGAAGAGCTCGGGCTTGATATAGATGTAACTGCAAAAGTTTCAACTTTAGGTCGTGCATTTCAGCAGCTTACCGAGATTGCGAAAGCAATTGCAGGTGATGCCAAGATTCTAATCTTGGATGAACCGACAGCATCGCTGGCGAAGGAAGAAGTAGATGCGCTATTTAAGGTTTTAAAACAGTTAACTGCGCGCGGAGTTTCGATTGTGTATATAAGCCACCGGATGGATGAAATTTACCGAATATGTGATCGTATTACTATTTTGCGAGATGGAAAAAAGATCGCAGTTTCGTTGCTGTCAGAGATTTCGCCACAAGAAATTATTGCTCATATAACGGGACGTAAAGACGTCGAAATGCTTTCCCATGAGGGTAAGTCAATCGAGCGTTCCACTACTCCAATATTTGAAGCTATTGGAATCCAAGTCGGCAATCGTGTGAACAACGTTTCTTTTAAGCTTTACCCAGGGGAAATTTTAGGCTTGGCTGGCCTGATGGGTAGTGGTCGTACCGAACTCGTGAGGGCCATATTCGGGTTAGACAAGAAAGATGGTGGATCGGTAAAGATTGATGGCAAGGATGTAGTGATTAAGAATCCGCGTGAGGCTATCGCGAAGGGATTTGCCTTTATTCCAGAGGATCGTCGCCGCCAAGGCCTTGTGATGGAGCATTCTGTGAAGCAAAACATCTTGGCCGCAAATTTGTCTTCACTTTCACATCTGAATTTCCTTAGTTTTTCTAAGATTAATAACGTAGTTCAAGATTCAATCACTAATTTCGAAGTGAGGCCGCCAGAAGCAAACAGGGAAGTTCGCTTGCTATCCGGAGGAAATCAACAAAAAGTGGTTATTGCAAAGTGGATGGCTACTAATCCAAAGATCGTTCTTATGGATGAACCAACAGTCGGGGTAGATATTGGAACAAAAGTTGAAATTATGAAATTGGTGCGTGCCATTGCAGCTGAAGGCAAATCTGTGATTCTCATTTCTTCAGAACTACCTGAGCTTCTTGGGGTTTGTGATCGAATTCTCGTGATAAGAAAAGGCGAGATTGCAGAAGAATTAGACCGAAAAGATGTCAGAGATGAAGACCATCTACAAATGATCGTTCAAGGGATAAAAATATGATTCTATCTAGTCTCAAGAAAATCGATATACGTGCGACATTGATTTATTGGATGTTTGCTGCAATTTTCTTACTTTTCGCGTTGCTACTGCATGACGACGGATTTTTACAATCAAATAACTTACTCAATATTTTCCGCCAGACTGCAACAATCACTGTGATGGCTGTAGCCATGACTTTTGTTATTTCTGCTGCTGAGATAGATCTATCCATTGGTGGCGTAGCTGGTCTCGCCAGCGTGGTTGGCGCGCTTATGTTGCGAGACCACGGATTAATTCCGGGAATTCTCGGGGGACTGGCCATTGGATTTGTAGTTGGATCTCTCAATGGACTCTTAGTAGCACATGTTGGAATTCCTAGTTTCTTGGTAACACTTGGTATGCAAGGTGTTGCTATTGGATTTGCAGCTTTAGTTACAAATTATTATCCGATCCCAATCTTGAATGACACATTTAATGCAATTTTTGGTTCAGGAACAATTGGTTGGTTTCCTGGGTTATTACTTTGGAGCTTCACTGCGGTATTAATTGGTTGGATAACGCTGACTAAAACTACATTTGGACGACGCGTTCTAGCTACAGGCGGAAATCGTGATGCCGCAGAGTTCAATGGCATAAATACTAAGAACGTAAAGTTCAAAGTGATGTTGATTTCATCTGTTGTCGCTTCGATTGCCGGACTTTTGTATGCAGGACGCTTGCAAACAGGTCGATACGAGTGGGGTGCAGGTGATGAACTTTCCGCAATTGCTGCCGTTATTTTAGGTGGAACGAGTCTCTTTGGTGGAAGTGGAAGAATAATTGGTACATTCTTTGGGGCCTTATTGGTTGGCTTAATCAATAACGGCTTGATTCTTGCAGGCCTACCAGTGAGCCAACAACAAATTGTCCGAGGATTAATTATTATTCTTGCGGTTGCGTTAGCGAAGAAGAAATAAAATGACAACTACATTTTCACGCGAAGAAGTCATATTCACTCCACAATTAGTGATAAATGCAGGTGTAATTGGCTTTGGCTTTATTGGCGAAGTACATGTTCGTGCTATTCGTGCTGCTGGTGGTTTAGTAACCGCGATAGCAGCGAAGACCATAGAAGAAGCTAAAGCCGCAGCTCTGAAAATGGGTATAGCCAAGGCTCTCACTATTGAAGAGATGCTGAGTGACGACGATATCGACGTGATTCACATATGTACCCCAAATGTTTTCCACGCTGAATTGGCGGAGCAGGTAATTAAGGCGGGTAAACACGTTATTTGTGAAAAACCCTTGGCAACTTCGGTAGTAGAAGCCCAACACCTGAGTGACTTAGCACAATCAAAAGAGGTAGTAGCGACAGTTCCATTTATCTATCGATATCACCCATCAGTGCGGGAAGCTCGCTCGAGAGTTGCGCATTTGAAGGAGCCCTTAAATTTATTTCATGGTTATTACCTACAAGACTGGCTCTCCCGTGAAACAACTATCAACTGGCGTTTAGATTCAAGTATTGGTGGTCCTTCGCGTGCATTTGGGGACATAGGAGTTCACTGGTGTGATCTTCTAGAATTTGTCACGGGTCATCGAATTACACATATCAACGCGCAATTAATGAAAGTCTTTCAAAACCGTGGTGACAAGATCGAGATAGATACCGAAGACGGCGCAACAATGATCTTTAGAACAGACAAAGGTGCACAAGGGTCATTAGTCCTGAGCCAAGTATCTGCCGGCCGAAAGAACAAATTGTGGTTTTCTTTTGAAAGCCCAAGTGAGAGTTTTGTCTTCGATCAGGAAGCGCCCGATTCCTTGTGGATCGGGGGGCTTGCCTCCAATCAAATCGTAATGCGGGGAGTGGCCGAAGAGTCAGCAAGTGCGAAGTCTTATTCAATTCTTCCAGCAGGGCACCCACAGGGTTATCAGGACTGCTTTAATTCCTTTGTGAGTGACACCTATCGGACAATCGGCGGAGCAGTTATTGATGGCCTTCCGAATTTTAATGATGGCCTGAGAGCTGCCAAGTTGACTGAAGCAGTTTTAAGTTCTGCGAAATCTGGAAATTGGGTGGAGATAAAATGAAACTTGGATTCTTAACAGCCTGTTTGCCAAAACTAACATTGGAACAAATAGCTGATTTTGCAGTTCAAGAAGGATTTGAATCCTTAGAGGTTGCTGCTTGGCCAGATTTGGGCGAAAGACCCTTTATTGCAACGCATATAAATGCGGAGTCTACAGACACAGATTATCTGACCTCGGTAAAAAGTATTTTTAAAAGCAGAAATCTGACTTTATCGTCATTAGCTTTCTATGATAATAATTTACATCCAGAGCAAAAGTCGCGCGATGCTATTAATTCGCACTTGATAAAGTGTATTGATACTGCAGCAGCTTTAGGAGTTGAAACAGTTGGCACATTTGTTGGGCGAGATTGGAACAAGCCAGTGCGTGAAAATTTGGCGATGGCAAAAGATGTTTTTGCACCGCTGGTAAGGCACGCGGATTCCAAAGGTGTGAAAATAATAATTGAGAATTGTGTAATGGAGGGCTGGCATCCAGATGGATATCCCGGCAACTTGGCGTACTCACCAGAACTTTGGGAGTGGATGTTTAACCTTGGTTTATATTTAAATTATGACCCGTCACACCTAGTATGGATGGGTATTGATCCAATTGAAGCGGTCAAGCCGTATATAGATCGTATTCCTCATGCACAAGCGAAAGATATTCAGGTGAATGCATCTCAAAGAAATTTCTATGGATACCCAGGAAAGTCTGTACTCCGAGAAAATCCTTGGGATGTTGGCTGGTGGCGTTACCGAGTTCCAGGTTTGGGTGATGTTGATTGGCGCAGACTAATTGATGTTATGTATGAAGGTGGCTTCAAGGGAACATTATCCGTTGAACACGAAGATCCATTATGGGGTGGAACCGAGGAAAAGATCAAAGTTGGTTTGCAAATCGCCTATAAAACACTACGTCCACATATCGTGAATTGAGCTTATTAATGTCTAACCAAGAAATAATCATGTGTGCCCGCTTTCAGGCGAAAGAAGAAAAGTTAGAAGAGCTGAAGGGGCGTCTTCTGGAAATGGTTGAATTCACCTCAAAAGAAGAGGGAAATCTTTTTTATAATTTACACGTAGATAATAAGGATTCGACGATTTTTTATTTCTTAGAGGGCTGGAAAAATGCTGAAGCACTTGCGTTTCATGATCAGACACCGTACGTGAGAGCAATCATTGCAGATGCACCAGAACTGACAGTTGACGGCATCAAGGTCAACTTTATGACCAAAATTTCCTAATTTAAGATAATAAAATCCATCTATGGTCCAGTTACCACTCGACAATCTGATTGTCTTCCCACAAAACTCCTGTGGTATCGCCAGTATTAAACTCTCGCGTTGCTAGCCACAATGCACACGCAGCTCCCTCTTCGGCACTTCGTGGCGCTTCGGCTCCGCCCATATCTGTGCGAGAGTGATTAGGACACACGGCATCAACTAAGACTCCACGGGAGCCAAGACCGGTTTCATGGGCAAGATTTCTGACGAGCGCGTTAACTCCGGCTTTACTAATTCTGTATGGGGCAAGGCCACCAGCATTGCCAGGCCCTGACATTCGGCCAAGACAAGCAGAGTAAATAATTATGCGACCACTTCGTGCTTCAACCATTGCTGGTGCCACTCCATTAACAAGTGTGAAAACAGAATCTAAATTGATTGCCATAACTCGGCGCCATTCGGCATCAGTTGTCTTCAGAGTCTTAGACATTTTGTCGCTCATTACACCGTGAGCCAGAATCAATAGTTCAGGTGCGACATGGTGCTGTGAAATCAATTCAACAACATTGCGAGTTGCTTGCATATCTTCTAGATCAACGGCATAAGGGGTGAAGTGTTGATGAGGGTGAGCAAGTTGTAAAGATTCCTGAGCCTGAGATAGGCGGCTCGAGTCTTTAGCAATCATCACAATGTCATAGCCCAGCGCCGCCAGTGACTTGGCATTTTCAAACCCCAAGCCCCTGCTTGCACCGGTGACCACTGCTACAACCATGGGCAAAGCCTGCCCCAGATGGGTCTGAAATGGAGACTGAAATCAATGTGGCGTATCTCGCCTAGTGAGCGCCACATCATGCTCATGCAGGCCAGTTACTGCCGATAGGCTTAGGGATGTAATCAATGCAGAAGGAGCTTGCCAGTGTCGGCACAGGATTTTGGCGCAAATGATTGGCTCGTCGATGAAATGTACGAG
>Ga0209443_1001814_pt1 | contig 13047 bp, 11 predicted proteins | sample LauGreBMM110DCMD_2_FD_187571 | JGI IMG/M metagenome (GOLD analysis project Ga0209443, IMG submission 187571) | Freshwater lake microbial communities from Lake Michigan, USA - Su13.BD.MM110.DCMD (SPAdes) (version 2) | ecosystem: Environmental > Aquatic > Freshwater > Lake | place: Lake Michigan... | reverse complement strand
CGATCTTTTCTTGTCTAGCATGCCAACAGAAAATGCACAACTTCTGGTCAAGGGATTTGTGCGCGGATTAGAAAAAAACCTCAATCTCGAGGACGCTGTTGATGTGGCAGATTCCTATGGAAGCATAAGCAACACAGCCATCAGGAATTTGGTCAAGGTTGAAATTGAGAACAACCTCGAACAACAACAATCGCTTGGCAATGGAAGAGGTATAGCCATTTATGACATCCTCAAGCTGCTGTTCATGTCTGCCTCAGATAGCTCCCAACTGCTTTCTCAAAAATATGGAATCCCTCCTGTGTATACACTTCCATTGACCAATCTTTCTGACAGTGCCGGGCGCATTGTTCAGCAGGTTTTTTTCTATGGGGATAAGGATGGGAAAGAGTCATTTGCCAACTTCATGTCTATGTTCAGGGGCAAGAAAGAATGGAAAATTGTGCAAGAGGAGAACTGGGTTGAAATCATGTCTTTGGTGGGCAGGCCTGTATGGATATTTGCCAATCTTCCCCTGGATAATTCGATGGGGGATGATCCGGATGCAAAGGCCCAAGCCCTGTTGATTGGGTATTTGCGTGCACAAGGCCTCCAGCCTACAATTGTCATTCACCGCGGCCATAGTTATCACCTCAAGTATACAGTCAACCAGCTTCCGGCATCTGCCAAAATCATTGTTTTGGGATCTTGTGGCAGTTTTCAGAACCTCAATACCGTACTGAACATTTGCCCTGAAGCCCATATCGTTTCATCGAAAGAAGTGGGTACCAAACTTGTCAATGAGCCGGTATTGAGAATGATCAATGAGTCCGTCAGGTTGGGGCAGGGGGTAGACTGGATCAGCATCTGGCATCAGCTCGAGAAGCAATTCAATACAGGTATAGCAAAAGAGCGGTTCGATAATTATATACCCCCACACAAGAACCTCGGTGCCTTGTTCATCAAAGCTTTTACCAACAGGGGCCAATAGGCGGGGTTTGCATGAATGATGGAAAATAAAAAGGGAAAAAACCAGAAAAGAATTTTCGATTGGCCATTGTTGGCAAGGATTTTTGCGTTTGCAAAACCCTATGCCGGGAAATTTTACCTGTCAATTGTCTTGGCATTGTTGTTGGCGCTGGTATCCCCCCTGCGGCCATTGATGATCAACCTGACACTTAAACGCGTCAATGCTTCAGGTGCTACAGGTTCCCAAATGGTGTTGGATTTCCTTTTATGGATCAGCCTACTGCAGGTAGCGCTCTTGCTGGCAGAGACTGCCATGCGTTTTTTCTTTTCCTATACCACCTCCTGGCTCGGGCACCGTGTGGTAAAAGACATGCGGGTAAAGGTCTACGAAAAAGTGCTTTCATATAATTTGAAGCAATATGATAAAACGCCCATTGGTACATTGACCACCAGAACAATCAATGATATCGAATCCATCAATGATATTTTTTCTGAAGGGCTGGTGCCTATTGTGGCAGATTTTCTTTCTATTGTTGCCATACTTTCCGCCATGTTCTATACCAACTGGCAACTCAGCCTGGTATGTATCATTCCTTTTCCCATCTTGATCATGGCCACTTATTTTTTCAAGGAGAGTGTGAACAAATCATTTGTCAATGTCCGAAATGCGATTGCAGCATTGAATGCATTCGTGCAAGAGCACCTCTCCGGCATGCAAATCATTCAGGCATTTACCGCAGAAAAAAGGGAACAGGAAAGGTTTGAGACCATCAACAGAAAACACCGGGATGCCAATATCCAGGCGATTTTTGCCTATTCTGTTTTTTTTCCAGTGGTGGAGATCGTATTGGCTTTTTCCATGGGCATACTGGTTTGGTTTGCCGCCAAGGATGCCTACCAGTTGAATCAGGAACAAGCTGTACAGGTAGCGGGAAATATTGTTTCTTTTACCCTGTTGTTGAACCTTTTGTTCAGGCCCCTTAGGGTCATTGCTGATAAATTCAATGTGCTTCAAATGGGCATGGTGGCAGGAGAAAGGGTATTGGCTGTGCTCGACAACAGCGATGTATTGGCAGATGCTCCTGGCGCAAGAGACATGAAGATTCGAGGAAAGATTGAATTCAGGCATGTTGGTTTTCACTATACCGATGGTCATCCTGTGCTCTCTGACCTGAATTTCAAGCTCAATGAAGGGGATACCCTGGCCATTGTGGGGCATACGGGAAGCGGCAAGTCAACCATCATCAGCCTGATCAACAGGCTGTACCAGCACCAATCCGGGGAAATACTGGTTGATGACCTGCCAATCGAAGCCTTCACCATCAATAGTTTGCGTGCAGGAACGGCTGTTGTATTGCAGGATGTTTTCCTATTCCCCGGCTCTGTTCATGACAATGTAACCCTTCGCGATTCATCCATCAGCAGGCAAGAAGTGGTGCAGGCTGCCAAAATGATTGGCATTCACGCGTTCATTGAGCAACTTCCTGGGGGATATGATTATGATGTGATGGAGAGGGGAAGTACCCTGTCCATGGGCCAAAGGCAGTTGCTTTCCTTTATCAGGGCTTTGCTCTTCAACCCTGCAATCCTGATCCTGGATGAAGCAACGTCTTCGGTTGATACCCAAACCGAGCAACTGATCCAGCAGGCCATTTCAGTGCTGACCAAAGGCAGAACCTCCATCATTGTGGCGCATCGGTTGTCAACCATCCGTCAAGCCACCCAGATCCTGGTCCTTGATCGGGGGAAAAGGGTAGAAATGGGAAAACATGAAGAACTTCTTGCCCTTGGAGGGAAATATGCACAAATGATCTCCATGCAGCAACAGAAAAATGGGGAATAGATTTTTAAGATTTTCAGGCAATTTTAACCCACTCCTTGCTATCTTTGCGCAAAATTCTAAGGCGTATATGCGTTTACATAGGCTAAAATCTTTGCTGGTAGCGACTCTCGGGCTTTTTTTGGCACTGGTTTCTTCTTCCGTAAAGGCAAATGAGGAAGCGGGTAGCGAAAAGCTTGACCCTGCAAAAGTCATCATGGAACATATCCAAGACTCCCATGAGTTCCACTTTTTCACCCTAAAGAATGCCAACGGAGAAGAATTTCATGCCACTATACCCCTGCCGATCATCCTTTGGAGCAAAGAAAGGGGTCTGATTTCATTTTCCTCCTCTCATTTTCACCATGGGCATGCATCTCATCACGGCTATAAGATGGAGCATGATAAAATCCATGCGGTGAAAATGGAAAACGGCGTTGAGGTATTGGATGAAGCAGTTCATGTGTACGATATTTCCCTGACCAAGAATGTGGTCCAGATGTTTCTTTCCCTGATTGTTTTAGTGGTGCTGATGATCAGCGTGGCCAACAAGTACAAAAAAGGAAAGGGCATTACATCAGCGCCAAAAGGATGGCAGAATGCTATAGAGCCTGTTATTACTTTTGTGAGGGATGAGGTCGCAAAACCCAATCTTGGAAAGAAGTACCTCAAATACCTTCCATATCTTTTAACCGTCTTCTTTTTTATCTTGATCAACAATCTTTTTGGGTTGATACCCGGCTCAGCCAACGTTACGGGTAATATTGCATTTACAGTAGTATTGGGTGTGATTTCCTTTTTTGTGATTTTATTCAGCACAAACAAACATTTTTGGGCACATATTTTTTGGTATCCAGGGGTGCCAATGGTTGTACGGTTAATCATTATGTTGCCGGTTGAATTGTTGGGTGTATTCACTAAACCTTTCGCTTTGATTGTCCGTCTTTTTGCCAACATGGTGGCAGGGCATATCATTATATTGAGTTTTATCACGTTGATTTTCATTTTTGGATCAATGAGTACGATTGCAGGATGGGGATTTTCTCCATTATCTATTTTGTTTGCTGTATTCATTTATTTAATTGAGATATTGGTAGCATTCATACAGGCGTTTATCTTCACAAATTTGACTGCTGTATTTATAGGGCAGGCATTTGAAGGTGGGCATGATGATCACCATTGATAATTTTTTTGTTCATTTTTAAAACAAGTATCATGAGTCTAATGACAATCATGCTCGAAGTTCAGACTGGTTTCTCACACATGGGTGGAGCAATCGGTGCTGGTCTTGCAGCAATCGGTGCCGGTATCGGTATTGGTCAAATCGGTAAGGGTGCGGTAGAAGCTATTGCCCGTCAGCCCGAAGCATCTAACGACATTCGTGCAAACATGATTCTGACAGCAGCTTTCGTTGAGGGTGTTGCCCTTTTCGCAGTTATTGCAGGTTTGTTGGCTGTATTGAAATAATCATTACAGTGCACGCGATAATCACGCAGCAATGCGGTATTATCGAAAAATTAAACTGCATCCAATGCACAGGGCGGAGGATGCAGTTCTTTTAACTTTGTTATTCAAAACATAGAACATGGATCTTTTATTACCCGGTATTGGTCTTTTGGTTTGGACCCTGTTGGCTTTCCTGATTGTATTTTTTATTCTCAAGAAGTTTGCCTGGGGTATCATTATCAAGTCTCTTTCTGAGCGTGAGCAAGGCATTACTGATGCATTGGATACCGCCAAGAAAGTAAAGGCAGAAATGGCCCAGTTGAAAAATGAGAACGAGGCCTTGATGGTACAAGCACGTGAAGAACGCGCCCAAATGATCAAGGAAGCCAAGGAAACCAAGGACAAGATGATCAATGAGGCCAGAGAGCAGGCCAAGGTTGAAGCTGCCAAAATTGTTACCGATGCACAGGCAGCGATTCAGTCACAAAAAATGGCAGCCCTCACAGACGTCAAGAACCAGATTGGAAACATGGTTATTGAGATTTCTGAAAAAGTGATCCGCAAGCAACTCGATAACAAGGCCGAGCAGGAAAAATATATTCAGCAAATGGCTGGTGAACTTCATCAGTTCGGAAACCAATAAACATGCGTCAAACAAAAGTAGCACAGCGTTATTCCAAAGCCTTGTTCGATCTTGCCATCGAAACAGGAAAGGTTGAGGCAGTAAAGCATGACCTTGATTTGATCAAAGGCTTGGGTCATAAGGAACTCAGCATTTTGCTGGTTTCTCCTATTGTTTCGGGATACAAGAAGACTGCCATTTTTGATGCTATTTTCTCCAAGCATGTTCAGCCGCTTACTGCATCCTTTTTCAAGTTGGTCTTTACCAAAGGAAGGTCTGTTGCCATCAATGAGATTATTGAGGCATATGCAGATAAATACAGGGAGCACAAAGGAATCAAGATTGTCGAATTGACTACGGCAGTTGAAGCTACCGATGCAGTCCGCGCAGCAGTTGCCGAGCAATTGAAAGACAACAAAATGTTGGTGGGAAAGACCATCCAGCTGAAAGAAAAAGTAGATGCCTCCATCATTGGCGGTTTGATTTTGCAGGTGGATGATAAATTGTTTGATGCCAGCATCAGGCATGATCTTCAGCATATCAAACGCCAGTTCATCGAAAATATGTACGTAAGCCAGATAGGATAATCAATAAACAGATTACAATTTAAATCAGCAGTTATGATAGACATTAAGCCCGATGAGATTTCAGCGATACTCCGCCAGCAGCTGAGCAACTTTAACACATCAGCAGAGCTGGAGGAAGTGGGCACAGTACTTCAGGTAGGTGACGGTATTGCCCGTATCTATGGTTTGAACAATGTAAAATCAGGTGAACTAGTTGAGTTTGAAACAGGTGTGAAGGCCATTGCACTCAACCTTGAAGAAGACAATGTGGGTGTGGTATTGATGGGTGATGGAGCCGGAATCAAGGAAGGTTCAAAAGTAAAAAGAACAGGAATGATCGCTTCCATCAAGGCCGGTATGGGCCTTGTAGGGCGTGTGATCAATACCTTGGGAGAACCTATTGATGGTAAGGGTCCGATCGCCGGAGAACTGTATGAAATGCCACTGGAGCGCAAGGCGCCGGGTGTTATCTTTCGCGAACCGGTGAAAGAACCACTGCAAACTGGTTTGAAGGCCATTGATGCCATGATTCCTATTGGAAGGGGGCAGCGTGAGTTGATCATCGGTGACCGCCAAACCGGTAAGACTGCGATTGCCATCGATACCATCATCAACCAAAAAGAGTTTTACAAGGCTGGCAAGCCTGTTTATTGTATTTATGTAGCCATCGGCCAAAAAGCATCTACCATTGCAGGTGTGATGAAGACATTGGAAGACAATGGTGCCATGGAATATACCATTATTGTTGCCGCTCCGGCTGCTGATCCTGCACCACTCCAATTTTATGCACCGTTCTCTGGCGCTGCCATTGGTGAGTTCCTCCGCGATACAGGAAATGCTGCGCTGATTGTTTATGATGACCTTTCAAAGCAGGCAGTTGCCTACCGTGAGGTTTCATTGTTGCTTCGCCGCCCTCCAGGACGTGAGGCCTATCCTGGTGATGTATTCTACCTGCACAGCCGTTTGCTCGAGCGTGCTGCAAAAGTTATCGCCAAGGATGAAGTTGCCGCCAAGATGAATGATCTCCCAGAATCCATCAAACATTTGGTGAAAGGTGGTGGCTCATTGACAGCATTGCCAATCATTGAAACACAGGCGGGAGACGTATCAGCCTATATCCCTACCAACGTAATTTCCATCACAGATGGTCAGATATTCCTCGAATCAAACCTGTTCAACGCAGGTATCCGTCCTGCAATCAACGTAGGTATCTCGGTAAGCCGTGTGGGTGGTAATGCCCAGATCAAGTCTATGAAAAAAGTATCTGGTACCTTGAAGCTTGACCAGGCCCTTTACCGTGAGCTTGAGGCGTTTTCGAAATTTGGTGGTGATCTTGATGCTGCAACCAAATCTGTAATCGACAAGGGAGCACGCAACGTGGAAATCCTGAAGCAAGGCCAGTACCAACCTGCTTCTGTAGAAAAACAAGTAGCGATCATTTATCTTGGTACACAAGGTTTGTTGAAAGATGTTGCAGTAAGGTCTGTAAAAGACTTTGAAGAACATTTCCTGCTTGAAATGGAAAACAAGCTTCCCCACGTACTTGCAGAATTCAAGAAGGGCAACCTTCCTGAAGACGGAATCAAGGAAATGGTTGCGCTTGCACAAAGCATCATGCCCCAGTATAAATAAGGATGAGGGTTGTCCCTCAAGCCAATCCTTTAAAATTATATCAAGGTCCGGAAGATCACTTTCGGACCTTTTTTTATTTGATCATTTTCCAACCATTGTCTTATCATCTTGTTATATTTAATTAGTTCAACCCCCCCAGCCTTCGGCTGGCAAGCTCAACCTCTCTAAACTTCTCTCAACCTCTCTCAACACTCAAAAAGATGCTCCTCGAAATCTCCCATCTCACCAAATCATTCGGCAGCTTTACCGCTGTTGACGATCTTTCTTTCTCGGTGAAGGAAGGGGAGGTATATGGTTTCCTGGGGCAAAATGGAGCGGGGAAATCGACAACGATTCGCGTGATCCTTTCTTTGATCCGGCCAACAAAAGGAAGCATCAACATCTTTGGCATGTCTATTGAGAAAGAGCGGGAGAAGATTTTGCAACAAGTGGGTGCGGTAGTGGAAAAGCCGGATCTCTATCGCTATATGACAGGGTATGAAAACTTGAATGTTTTTGCCAGGCTGAGCAACAAGAACATCAGCAAGGCTGAGGTAATGAAATGCCTGGAAATGGTTGGCCTCGACAAAAGGGCCAAGGATCCTGTGAGGGTTTATTCGCAGGGAATGAAGCAAAGGCTGGGCATTGCGGTTGCCCTGGTGCACAATCCGTCGCTCATCATCCTGGATGAGCCGACCAATGGGTTGGATCCCCAGGGCATAGCAGACATCAGGAACCTGATCCTGATGCTGAGCAAGGAACAGAAAAAAACGGTGCTGGTTTCTTCCCACCTCCTGACTGAAATGGAGCAGGTGGCAGACAGCATGGTCATCATCAACAAGGGCAAAAAACTGGTCGAAGGCAGGGTGAATGAGTTGTTGAATCCTGACAAAGTGCGGTTGGAAATTATTACAGACAACAATGCATTGGTCAAATCATTGCTGGCAAATTCAGGATGGGCTAAGGGCCTGAGAAATTCTCCAGATCAAAAGGTTTTGGTCGATACAACTGCTGAGGCAGTTCCTTTGCTGGCCAAATACCTGGTTGAAAATAACATTGGTATTTCAAGCCTGCGGTCAATGAATTCTTTGGAGGCTTATTTTCTTTCTTTAACATCTGGCAATGAGATTGAGTAGTATCGTCTATATTGAGTTGTACAAAATATTCCGCAAACCGCGGACTTATATTGCTTTTGGTGCCATTGCTGCCATAGTGGGGTTGATTCAGTTGGGATTTTATGCAGATGGCGAGAGCTACATGAAATTTGGAATGCAATCCCTGTCTGATTCCTTTGATGTGAACGGTAACATCATGAATGGATATTTGATGGCCTTCATCATCTTGCAAACTTTGCTGGTGCATGTGCCCTTGCTGATTGCATTGGTTGCTGGAGACATGATCTCAGGCGAGGCAAACCAAGGCACACTGAGGCTGTTGCTGACGAAGCCGGTGAGCAGGGCCAACCTGATCACCGGGAAATTCATTGCATCATCAATCTATACCATTGTATTGTTGCTCTGGATGGCCGTATGGGCCCTTGCCATATCCATTTTGATTTTTGGTGCCGACGACATGTTGATCATGAAAAGTGACATGGTAACCCAGATCCTTGCTTCAGATGTGATGTGGCGTTATGTTGCAGCTTTTGTCTTTGCCGCTCTCGCCATGTTGGCCGTTTCTGCACTCAGTTTTTTCCTGAGCATTTTTGCCGAAAACTCCATAGGGCCGATCATGGCCACCATGAGCATTATTATTGTATTTACCATCCTCAATACGTTGGATTTGCCCATTTTCAACATGGTCAAGCCTTACTTGTTTACCAGCCACATGCTTGGCTGGAAGGGCTTTTTTGATGTGACGGTCAATGAAAACAACGAGCAAATCACAGGATCCGTTGAAAACCTGCCAGCAGTGCTTTTATCAGCAGGGGTATTGTTTTTGCATATTATTGGGTTTCTATTTGCTTCCATCTTGGTTTTCAAGCGCAAGGACATCCTCTCCTGATTGACTGGTTTCATTTTTTCTATTGCAGACTGCCTGAAAAAGGGCAAATTAAATTGCTTATTTTCATTGTATAAAACGCTCCACATGAAAAAAAGCATCTTCATTCTTTTTCTACTGTTCTCCGCATCAACCACCATGGCAGATGTTCGCCTCCCGGCAATCATTGGCCCACACATGGTTTTGCAACAAAAATCTACTGTGAAACTATGGGGCTGGTCAGCTCCCGCCGAGAACATCACGATCAAAGTGGGATGGGATACCACTACCTATAAAGTTGTGGCCAGTTCCGGTGCCAGGTGGGTGGCTGAGATCAAGACACCCGCAGCAGGAGGTCCATATAATATTACTATCAAAGGGCGCAATGAGCTCCTGCTGGAAGATGTGCTGATTGGGGAAGTATGGGTATGCGGTGGACAGAGCAACATGGAATGGTCTGCTGACCAGGGGTTGAAACAGGCCAAGGATGAGGCCCCTCATGCAACCAATCCGAAAATCCGTTTTTTCTACGTGCCCAAATCCACTTCTGCCACTCCGCAGGATGATGTGAAAGCCAGATGGGTTGTTTGCTCCCCAGAAGACATGCTGCATTTCAGCACCATCGGATATTTCTTTGGGAAGCAGGTCAATGCCAGTACCGGTTTCCCGGTGGGGTTGATCAACAGCAACTGGGGTGGAACTCCTGCAGAAGTATGGACGCCAGAAGAGATCATCACCCATGACCCAGACTTGTTGCGTGCTGCCGAAAAATTGAGTCCCACAGCGTGGTGGTGGCCGCATATCAGGGGGGAAGCCTACAATGCCATGATCTATCCACTGACCCAATTTTCTATCGCCGGAGCCATCTGGTACCAGGGGGAAAGCAATGTGGGTACACATTTTATGTACAAGAGACTCTTCACCAGCATGATCGACAGCTGGAGAAAGGCCTGGGGTAAAACCTTTCCATTTTATTTTGTACAAATTGCGCCCTATACTTATGGGGATACCCATATCAATGGTGCTTTTCTTCGTGAGGCACAAACACAATCGGCAGCACATCCCAAGACCGGGATGGTGGTGATCAGTGATTTGGTGGATGATATTAAGAACATTCATCCCAATCTCAAAAAAGAAGTTGCCAACAGGCTTTCCAACTATGCCCTCGCTGAAACCTATGGGGTTCAGGGATTGGCTTACAAGAGCCCAACCTATGCTGCGCATGCTGTTGAAAAAGGAAGCATCAGGATTCAGTTCAAGGATGTACCCACAACACTGGTGAGCAAAGGAGGAGAATTGACCGACTTTTTCATAGCAGGAGCAGATGGTGTCTTTGTTCCTGGAAAAGCAACAATCGATGGAAAAACTGTTGTTGTCTCAGCCAAGACGGTGAAAGATCCAGTGCATATAAGGTTTGGATTCACCAATACAGCCATTCCTAATTTATTCTCAGCAGAGGGGTTACCTGTAAATTTATTTAGAACGGATAAATAAAAAGAAAGGAGGGTTAATCCCTCCTTTCTTTTTATCATTAAACTTGGTTACTTGATCAATAAAACCTGGTCACGCCGGGAACAGCAACCTTGTATTTGCCATCAGCATCAGGAAGTGATTTTGGCAGGGTATCCCAGGTATAGGCAGCAGGTTGAAGGTTTAGACCGCAATTGAGGGCCTTGTCCCATTCCACTACCTGTCCACTGTAGGTGGCCATTCTTCCGAGGATGGAAGTCATCGTGCTTTTGGCGCCATTCTCCGCGTCAGCGAACTTGTATTCTCCTTTGGCAATCGCTGCAAAAAGTTCCACATGCTCGTTTTGGTATCCGTTGTTTTCTGTTTTCTTGTCGAACTGGTACATCACATTGCCCTGGTGGTCCCTGATGTTGGCAGCACCACAGTAAATTTTACCTTTTGTTCCGATAAAGAGTTCATCTACTTTGGCTGAAGTCTTGGGGATATGGCGGCACTGGCTGTTAAGGATGGATCCGTCGGCATAAGTAAATTCCACAAAGTGATGATCAAAGATCTCGCCATGGTCTTTTCCTTTCCTGACTTCTCTACCACCCAATCCCTGTGCTTTAACTGGATAGCCTCCTTTGAACCAGTTGATCACATCAAGGTTGTGGATATGCTGTTCGTTGATATGATCGCCACAAAGCCAGTTGAAATAATACCAATTGCGCATCTGGTATTCCATTTCGGTTTGGCCAGTTGTTCTTGGTTTAACCCAAACACCATCGTTGTTCCACCAGGCCTGTGCTGAGGTGATGTCCCCAATCATGTCCTTGCGCTTGAACAATTCGCGGTAGGAGTTTTGGTAGTGGCGCTGAAGACCTACGACTACATTGAGTTTTTTTGTTTTTGCTTCTGCTGCTGCAACCAATACACGCTTGACCCCTTCCGGATCAGTGGCTACTGGCTTTTCCATGAAGATGTGTTTTCCCTGCTTCACTGCTTCTTCGAAATGAATGGGCCTAAAGCCGGGAGGCGTTGTCAAGATCACCACATCAGCGAGGGCAATGGCATTTTTATACCCATCAAATCCAACAAATTTTCTTTCTTCCGGTACATCAATCAATTTTTTGATGTCGCCAGCAATACCTGCTTCAGTAAGGTCGCCGGTGATGCTTTTGTAGGCATCATCCAGCCTGTCGCGAAAGGCATCCGCCATGGCAACCAGTTTGACATTTTGTTTGCTGAGCAGTGCTTGAACTGCAGCACCGGTGCCACGTCCGCCGCAACCAATCAAGGCAACCTTGATTTCATCGCTTGCTCCAGAATGAAAATTTGCATTGGTAATCAGTGGCGCAGCAAGTACCCCACCTGAAATGATTCCGGTCTGTTTGACAAAGTTTCTGCGACTCTTGCCGGAAAATGGCATGTTGTTTTGCATCGTTGTTGTTTTAAAATTTTATTTACCGAGATACAATTTATAAAATTTTTCGACTTCTTCCGCAGTTGGTTGATTAACTGGGCGAACAATTCTGAAACCTGCAAACATTCCGTCTGTCAGCCACCACCTGCTTTTGGGAATTTGTGGATCGCGCTGGTTCCAGAGAGGTTCAGAAAACTTGCGTGTATATACCCTTAGATCAGTGGCCATGTCGAGATAAGAACCGCCCCTGATGCTTCTTGGATACCTTGCAGCAGGTGGATTGGTAGGATCCAACTGGCCATCCGTAATCTGCTTCAAATAATCAGGAGCATATTGATCCATGGTCCACTCGGCAACATTTCCCAGCATGTCGTAGAGTCCCCAGGCATTGGGTTTCTTGGTGCCCACCCTTTGGTATTTTTCTTTGCTATTGGCCTTGTACCATGCATATTGACCCAATAGGGCAGGATCATTTCCAAAAAAATAATTGGTCTTGCTGCCTGCCCTGCAAGCATATTCCCATTCTGCTTCGGTGGGCAATCGGTAGAAAACGCCTGTGTTTTGGTACATCCACCTGCAAAACATCATGGCCGCATCCACACTCATGCTGTTGACCGGAAATCCACCTCCTTTTCCCATGTCCCAACTCAGGTCAATGTATTGCGCAGTGGGTCTGGTGACTGCATCTACCTTTGACCCTTGTGAAGTATTGTCATCCTTGAAAAAAACATCAAACTGGTCATGGGTGATTTCACATGCGCCCATCCAAAATGCTGATAACTTGACTGTTTTGGCAGGTTTTTCATTGGGCTTGGTGGAGCTGTTGCTCCCCATCAGGAAGGTTCCTTCTGGGATGGAAACCATTTTGATTTTCAATTCCGACAAGGGTATGTTGATTTCTTCTGTTTTGGAAACATTGGTTTGCGCAAAACCAGCTTCCGTTGATATCCATTGCAGAAAGCAGAGCGCTAGAATAATTTTTTTCAATGCATTTGATTTGATGCAATTTTAACTAAATTGTTCTTAGTATTCATTTTTCAAACGATTAAATTTCTTTTCATATGGAACGCAGAGGATTTCTCAAAAGATCATCCATGGCAGGAGCAGCACTGATACCTGGATTGGCTGCTTTTTCAGCATATCAACCCGTAAATGAACCAGGCAAAACATTCAACCTCAATTATGG
>Ga0209443_1001813_pt1 | contig 13049 bp, 14 predicted proteins | sample LauGreBMM110DCMD_2_FD_187571 | JGI IMG/M metagenome (GOLD analysis project Ga0209443, IMG submission 187571) | Freshwater lake microbial communities from Lake Michigan, USA - Su13.BD.MM110.DCMD (SPAdes) (version 2) | ecosystem: Environmental > Aquatic > Freshwater > Lake | place: Lake Michigan... | reverse complement strand
GTCTTGCAATTAATTCATTTATAGACCCAATATTAAATTATATAAATACAGACAAAAATATTAAAAAATACTTTGACTTCACATATAAATCTCAAAAATTCCAACCCAGAATGTTATTAGAAATTAGTGGCAGGGTGTTAAAAGAAGGAATTAGTTGGAGAAGTATTGATACATTTTATGGACATGATAGCACATATCCTAAATGGCAAACTGTTTATGCGTTCTACAAAAAATTAATTAAAGGGCTGTTTATAATATATATATAGAATGAAAAATAAAAAACCACCAGATATAGAAAGTAAAATAGAAAAAGAACAAGTTTATAGAATGATTAAATGCCCATTAAAATCAGTATTGAAAGAATATGATAAATTGCAACCTATTATTGATGAAGTAGTAAAAGATATTAATAAATTTGTTATTATCGGCTATCAATTTATTAGATTATATTTGTTAGATAAATTTAGTAATAAGAAAGATTTTCCTATTGTGAATAAAAATTTTATTTTAGATGTATTAAAAACTATAGCATCAAGTGATACAAAAAAAGGAAAATCTAATAAAGATGATAAAATTAAAAATAAATCATGCAAAGATGATTTGAAATTATTTTATTCGAATACATTTGTAAAATTAGTCAATGAAAAATTATCATACACTAATAAAACTCATATATTAGAACAAACTGCAAAAGAAATGTTTACTTGTTTAGAAACAAATATATCAACTCACTTTATTAAACATTTATTCAAATATATTAATTGTTCATTCAAAAATCCTAAAAGTGAAAAAATTAAACTTGAAAAAGATAAAGAAAAAAGAAAACAAATGTATAAAGAATTAAATGAAGAAATAAGGAATCTCAAATCCGATTTAATAAATAATAAAATAGTTGATTCAAAAGAAGAATATCATGATTGGATTAGTAAAAATAGAAAATTTTTATATCCTGAAAAAATAACTAAGTCAGTAGCATATGATGTTAAAATACATCCACAAAAATATTTAACATATGCATTTTATATCAATTCAAAAATAGAAGAATTTGGCTGTAAAACTTTTCAGGTGATTCCGCAAAGAAACAATATTGTTCCTAAAAATATTGTACTAAATACAAGTGGTATTACTGATTATATTGGCAATAAATATCCCAAACTATTTAATTATGGTAAAAGTGAAATGGTGTTAAATTGTAAAAAATACCAAAAGCATGTATGGAGCAAAATATTAAAATTAGAAAAGAAAAGCATTTTTAATAATAAAGATTATGTATTTTATAATCAAATCACAACAGATGGTTTTAGTTGTTGTTTATTATTTATTTTAAAAAAATATAAAGATAAAGAATATGGTGATAAAATACCAAAATACAAAGATGATGAAGATATTATTAGAAAAGTAGATAGTTTAACAAAAAATGAATGCTCAAAATATTTGACTAATAATTATAAATTAGTTAGTGTGGATCCGGGAAAGATCAGACCTTTATCGATGATAGACGAAGATAATAATTTTTACAAATATACAGCATGTCGAAGAAGAGTAGAAACATATACGAAAAGAAGTAATGAAATTATTAATACAGAAAAAATAAAACACAAGATTATTGAAAAAGAAACAAAACTATCAAAATTAAGTTCAAAAACATTAAAAATTAATGAATATAAAAAGTTTATAACAAGCAAGAATAAATTAAATAATAATGTTAAAGATTTTTATAATAATACTTTGTTTAGAAAATTAAATTTTAGAAGATTTGTAAGAACAAAACAATCAGAAGAAGTATTATTAAATGAAATAGAAAATAAATTTTTATCAAAAGATGAAAAAGAAAACAATAAAAAAATATTATTGTTGTTTGGGGATTATTCTCGTACAAGTCAAATGAAAGGAACTATACCAACACCAAATATAGGATTTAAAAAATTACTATTGAAAAGATTTGAAATATTGGAAGTGAATGAATATAATACAAGTAAATTGTATAACAAAACTTTTGAAGAAATGAAAAATGTATCGGTAAGAAAAAACAAGCATAGTAAACATTTACATGAAATACTAACTCTAAAAGAGGAAACTGAAAAGTGTATTTATGTAAATAGAGATGTTAATGCTTGTAAAAATATACTGTATATAGGTAAATATTATCTTCAAAATCAATTGAGACCAAAAGAATTTAGTCCAAAACTGAAAGAAATAAAGAAAACTGTTAAATCAAAACAGAAAAAACGAATTGTTGTTTAATCAAGGTAGTAGATTAAATAACATCTGGTGGGATTATGTGTATCTACCTTTATATACATATAAGTAAGCCCACTATTTAGAATTTAGTGCCTTTAATGGCAAAGCGGAGTGGTTTTTAGATGTTCTTGAAACCGGCATTTAAAATCCGCACCGCTCTAAATGGTTACCATCTGACTTTAGCGTCGAATGGGGAGAACGCAATAATGTCACACAATTATCGATTAATTCGTACATAAATAATATAAGTACGAAACATGAAGGATTGTACAGAACTATCGGCGAAATATTATCATTGATGGTGCCAACGTTTAATAACCTACTTGCTAAGCCTATTATATCAAACAAAATGAAGAAGACTATACAGATAAAAAATAAGTTCCAGGCGATTGTCAAGATAGGGAGGACTGAACTACGCCCAAGCAAACCTGTATTTTACGGAGGATCATGGCATTTAGAAGGAATGCCTGAAGAAAATATTGTGGCAACCGGAATATATTACTTTAATATTAACAATATGACGCCTCACAGTTTAGAATTCAGAACCAGTTTATCTAGTAGCTTTCACATAGATTATCCGCAAAATGGTACTGAATATGTCAAGCTTCATTATGACATGGATACTATTAATAAGTACGACGATTTAACAAAAAGTGTATTTAATCTAGGAAAAATTACCCCCGAAAATGATATGTGTTTAATATTTCCTAATTTTTTACAACATAGAGTTTCACAATTTAAACTCGAAGATCCGCAAAAATCTGGTTATCGAGATATACTAGTATTCTTCCTCATAGATCCAACATCGCCTGTTATATCGACAAGCGATGTTGATAGACAACAGAAAAAAATGAGCATACCTGAAGCAGAATTTTACAGAGAACTTTTAATGTTTGAACGAAAATATGAAATAAATGATCAAAACCTATTTTATGAAAGAGGATGGTCTCTATGCGAACATTAGAATTTTATTTATAAAAAATTGATAATCTCAGTATATATCATCCGAATACATATACTAATAGTATACATAATGGAGAGTATTGAATATATATATACAGAGGCAGTTAAACAAACACCGGAAGCCATAAAATTTATAAAAAAACAGACCCATGAAATGAGCTTGATTGCTGTTACACATAATGGGTTGTTACTTGAATATATAATAAATCAGACGGAAGAAATATGTTTGGCAGCAGTTAGGCAGAATTCTGACGCATTCAAGTTTGTCCGAATACAAACAGAACTAATTTGTATAGTTGCAGTAAGAGGTAACGGCATGAATTTATTCCATGTTAATCTACCAAAAAATATTCGAGATCCGGCGATAAATAAAATAAAAAACACATGGAACGATGTTTTGCATAAAAATTGGGGCGTGTTAAACAAAATAAAAGAACAAATGCATAACGGGATAACAGATGTGGTACATATTCACGGTAATAAAGTGGGGATAATAAATAATCAAACACTTCAAATATGTGTCGAAGCAGTTACACAAAATGGATTAGCCCTGCAATATGCAGTACATGAATTCAGAACTCCACAAGTATGCCAAATTGCGGTCGAACAAAATGAATTAGCGTTAAAATATGCACCGTGTCAAGATAATGACATGTGTATAAAAGCTATTAAAAAAAATGGCATAGTATTACAATGGATAAAAGAACAGTCTCTAAACATGTGCATTGAGGCAATAAAACAAGATGGGAGATACATCCGATTTGTTAAAAATAAAACACCTGAAATTTGCATAGAAGCTGTTAAACAAAATGGATTAGCTGCTGAATTTATATCTGACGATGATTTAAGTTTCAGTTAATTGCAGGTAATTATTTATAAATATATTTTAATAAATTTATAAGACACGCTGCTGTTAAATTTTATAAATAAATTATTTGCAAACATTCGTTTAATATATATATATAAAATATATGGATGATTTAATTCAATGTTAATATCATCTCTTTTATTAAAATTAAATTATCATATGTCAGTGTATCTAACATATCTTTTATTTCATTTATCACACAATATCTATTGTAATCAGTATCTTTTATAATTACATCTGTTTTATCTCTGATAGAATCTTTTGTTAGTAAATTATCTACATATGCCTTTCGTCTCATCTGCGGTATCATGCGATTTTCATATAATTTTACGACCAATTCATTTTTAAGTATGTTCATTATGTCTTCTTCGTCGCGACAATTAATAAAATTCTGAAACTGTTGTATATCTCGTAAATCCATTGTTGAAGACAACTCTTTAAATTTTCTGTAGAGAAATTCAGATTTCGCATAAATTATATCTTCTAATTGCTCGTCTCTTTGCGCAATAGTCCATTTATCGCCATTATATAATACTAAATGATCAGACTTGATATTAGTTATATATATATTGTGGTTTTCCGGATGTTTTGGATTGAAATGAGAATGTTCAATAAATTCACATATCGCTTTTAAACCCTTTCCTAATATATGTTTGTATAGATCATCCGATATATAAGATAAATTTTCATCACCGAATCTCACAACTCGTACATTCCCGTCAACTGTTATGTTATTAGTATTTATAGTGTGTGAATTTTTTACATTTTGCTGAATATTTCTAACTGTATTCTTACTATCCCAGTCCTTTATTGCACACTCGTTCTCTTTGATATGTTTATATAATTCATGGTACACTACAAATTGTGTCCCGCATAATACGCATATATTATTACAACCATCCTCTATATAGTCGGTAATTACGCGCCCTTTTCCCTTTCCTGATTTATCTAACTGTGTGTTATCTGGTACTAGTTTTCCGGATTTGCGTTTATTATCAGTCATATATACTCTATACTTCCGTAATAGTTTAGGCCATTTAACAATATAATTGTATAAATTCTATATATATTAGAGGTGTTTTTGTAAGTATATATGAGATACATCATATCAATATATATCTTTTGTATTAAAATATGACTACGTATATGGTATATTAGTTTGATATATCCAGATGCGCAAACCTATCCTAGTGGTTATCTAATAACATTTCATAAATTGCATCGACTCTACAAGGATATTTTTTATAACTGTTCCGATTATTTGCGTTCTTTTTGAAATTTATTACAAAAATATTGTCTTAAAAATATCTCGTAAAAAATAATTCTAAATCCTTTTTTAATATATTGTCATTTTTCGAAAATGCTTAATATATATTATTTTTAAACTCGTGAACATAACATAGGCGATCATAGTTAGACATATTACGCGATGATACTCGTCGAATAATATCCATATCATTCCTTATTTCATCTAACGCGAATTGAAATGCAAGACTATTTTGTGTTATTGCTATCATGACAATATCCCTATCATTCTTCAATTCTTTTGACGCGAATAGCAGTGCGCCGCTAAATTTTGTTGCTGCAATCATAACAATTTTAATTATTTTTTAGCAGATTCTGGTTACGCGCGACACTGAAGAAATACGAAATATGTTAGCGCGCGTCCTTAGAATTTGTTCTATTAATCCCACATAATAAACGAAACACAAAAGATGCCAAAAAATAATTAAAATTCCAAAAAAAGATTATAAAACATACAAAAAAAGAATTAAAATAAAACATGTTTTTGGAAGTATTAAAAATAATAAAAAACTATTGACAAGATACGAAAAATTATCCAAAACTTTTCTTAATTTCGTATTTATACATTTTATAAAAGTACTCAAATCTATGTAAACACATAACAAAAATTTAAGCATTTTACGGGAACTTTTTTTATGCCGTTTTTGAGCAATTTGCAAAATATATTATTTATTAATTACATTATAGTCTTTTTTAATCATTAAATAATTTAGTGTCTTCTTCTGAAAATATTTGATTTGGGAGATAATTAACTCTATTCTGTAAATATAAATCTTAAAATTTCCATATCATCAATATTTTGTTGCATATATTTTATAAAAGTGTCACAATATACATATATAAAGCATTTTTCGGACATATACATTTTTTTATATGTTGTCATTTTCCAAAAATGCCTGATATATATTCTTTTTAAAATCGTAAAAAAAACATATGGCGATTATAAGCAGCCCTTATGACAGTTGCAGAATATAGGGAATGTGTTGGGAAAATATTACAAGTCACAAAACCCAATAATTAATAAATTAGTTAAATTGTAAATATATTATCCTTTTTTATTTTTTTGGGGTTGTATCTGTTTTAGTTTTAGTTTTAGTTTTTTTATTCCCACTATTTTTTTCAATTTTTATATTTTTATCTACTTTAGTGTTTTTTATTATCTTTTTCATCCTTGTTTTTTTATCAGCCTTGGTGGTTTTCTCCGCTTTAGTATTTTTTTTAACGTGGTTTTTTTGTTTCTTTTCCACAACTTCGTTATCATCTTCATTCTTTTCTTCATTCCATATTTGCGGGACTTTATAAATGTCAAACGACGTGTCTCTGTAAAATATAAGCATCTTATTATTAAATTCGAATACGTAGTTTGTCTCTACCTCGTTTTTGTCGTAAATTGATTGAAAATGAACCTCTTTTTTATATACCATATAATCTGCATATTCTGGGTCTATTCTTGACTGAGAGTCTTGTAATATTATAACATCAAACTCTGAGTCAACAAAATTATCTTTTCCGTGACTCTGTTGTATATATACATATCGCGCATTTGGATATTTTGTCCTTATTATTCTGTCAAATTCTCCCCAGTCCTCAACTCCTCGATCCATCTGTTCAATAAATATTTTTGTAACTGTCTCGTCGCGGTCTCTCCGTTTTAATTCTGTCTCCAAACTACTCCAAAAAGTCCATCCAAACATCATCATCTTCCCCCTCTTATATGTACCATCCTGAGCATGGTTTTCTATTATTTTATCGAAACTTTTCATAAAACCGTCATCGCATTCACATTTAACTTCGTCAAGCCAGTCATATGTATCATCCTTTGTGTAGATTTTTTTTTCTATTATTTCACACATAAATACGATATATAAATAATATTATATATTGTATTCTTTAAGGTAAACACACCTAAAAAGCAATGTGTCTAATAAAATAATGCACTATTTACATCTTGTTTGCATCTTTGTTATATCCTGTTAATTAGTGGTGTAGCGTCGCTTATTATTATTTTCGCGATCTTTTTTATCTAAATTACCACTAAACGTTATTCTTTTTGTATCTGCAAATGATTCAGTAGCTGTACAGCTTGTGCAGGAAGATATCGAACAACTGATAAGACTCAACATACAAATAATACACAGTATACTTAAACCAGTTTTTATTAAATCCATTATAATATATGTATTATATTTAATTCTAATACATACCCTATAAATATCGAAACACTCTAGCAACTACCATCGTCAGTTCTCAACACAAGTCTGTTTTAATATTGTGTATATTACACAATATTTACCGAAAAATGGGACACTTAACAGTAAAAAAAATATAATTGTACCCACAAAGGTTGCCATCTTTTATCTTTTCAGGAAATTTATAATCTCTCCTAATTTTGTCTGGTCGTGTTTTATTCAATAAATATGTATTTACTATCTTTATCATGCATATTATATTCTTTTTTAAGCATTGAATAATTTATTGTCTTTTCCCAAATATTTAATCTGGAAGATAATTAACTCGACTCAGTCAATTTAAGAATCATATTAAAAATAAAAGTCCTGATAATTATGAAGAATTAAAGAAAACCATAAATTATATTTTTAAAAATACAATTAAAGATGAACATATTAAAAATTATTTTAATTATTTATTCATACAAGCAAATGATTTTATAAATAAAAATAGTTAAATAACTGTCCCATTTTTCAGTGAAAAATGTGTAATATACCATTTGCCATACATCGAGACCCATGTAATTATTGAAGATGTCATATAGATACACATTATGACAAATTAATATGGTTGTCATATATTCGAACTAATTTTATTTTATAATTATATTTATTAATCATTTTTCTTGTGGTATTCAGATAATTCACTATTTGAAAACCTGCTCTCTAATTCATCAATATACCTTTTACGTGGTAGACTCCTGACATTATCAGTATCTGGTAATTTTAGAAGTACGCGCTCTAATTCATCGATATACCTTTTACGTGGTAGACTCCTGACATTATCAGTATCTGGTAATTTTAGAAATACGCGCTCTAATTCATCGATATACCTTTTACGTGGTAGACTCCTGACATTATCAGTATCTGGTAATTTATTTGTAACTATATGGCATGTAGTATCATATATAGAATCACTTTTTGCGGAATATATTGATTCTGTATAACTCGTACCAGAATCTTTCGACTCTTCGGACTCTCTGGGCTCTTCGGACTCTTCCGATTCTTCCAACTCTTCCGATTCTTCCAACTCTTCCGATTCTTCCAACTCTTCCGATTCTTCCAACTCTTCCAACTCTTCCGACTCTTCCGACTCTTCCGACTCTTCCAACTCTTTGGAATCTTCGGACTCTTCCAACTCTTCGGACTCTTCCGATTCTTCCGATTCTTCCGATTCTTCCGACTCTTCCAACTCTTCGGAATCTTCGGACTCTTCCAACTCTTCGGACTCTTCCGATTCTTCCAACTCTTCCGACTTTTCCGACTCTTCGGACTCTTCGACCTCTCCCAACTCTTCCAACTCTTCGGAATCTTCGGACTCTTCGACCTCTCCCAACTCTTCCAACTCTTCGGAATCTTCGGACTCTTCGACCTCTCCCAACTCTTCCAACTCTTCAGAATCGTTAGAATCATCAACCTCTTCAGAATTGTATGATTCCGATTCCGAGTTAGATTCGTATCCGCGATTGTGACTATTGTTGAATCTGCGGAATATATTATAACGGCATTTGTCCATCTGACACGCGAGTAAAAAAGAAACCATTATCATTAACAAGAACATATAAAAGTATATGTTGATTATTTTAATGATATATACGCGCCTAAATTTTGGTGCGAAAAAATGAATAGTAAAAATGATGCGTCCAATATTGATAAAGCCGAACAGCGTGTATTATGCAAAGTAGAAATGGAAGATAAATCGCTATTATTTGACCCAGAAAAAGAACCTTATAAAACACAAATTTTAAATTCACTGTTTAACGGATTTTGCAATACACATGGAATTCCGGGAAATGATATTAACGATTGTGTTTTACTGAAATTTCCTCTCAGTGAAATTGTACCCTTGTTTGAACAATTTGTAGAAAATTCATATAACATCGGACTTGACGGTTGTATACAATTAACAAAGTTAATTTACTATTTATGGCCAAAATATATGGCACAAACCCGGTTTAATTACAATAAACATTATCCACATGGTGCTATTTTTGAACTTTTCCGGTCAGTTAAATTTAAACTTGAAGAATTTGGAAAAGTTAGTGAATGTCCCGGTATACAGCATTTACATTACTTGGTTGTATACCGTTGTTAGAAAACGGGGAACAAATAATGTGGAATGTTATGCAGATGCCATATGACGACGGCCAGGAAATGTTAATATTTGGATTATCCCAATTTGATCCGGTAAAATATCTACTGATGCTCGGGGAGGTGTTCCGTTATTGGTATACGACTGATAAAATGGAAATATGTACTGGTACCGGGATGGTAGGAGATATACATAAATGTAATATATATGCGGAACCAGAATGTTATAAATCATGGCATTTTTGGGACGAATAATGTTATTACATATTACTATATTTTTTTATAGAAGTATTTGAGGTGTGTAGAATAATATAAAATACTTGGTTCCTTCACAGACCTGATAAGAGATATTATTTTACGCAGTGCTGTACTAAATAAAAAATATACATTGGGTCATCCCATAACAAAATATACACTTGGTGATATTTTGGTCGATATTTTGTATGTGTTAAAAACTGGCATTCCTTGGAACCGAATATTGACCAATTGTTGAAAGATGTGAACGGTAACACTATATTACACTACCTCGCGAGAAATAACACTTCTATATTGTTCGGCAAACTATCAAGTAGGTCGCATCTTGTTTGCAGTATAAAGTTCCATAATGTTTCAAATGCTTTTGGCAAGACGCCGATTGACTATGTTAAAACGTCCGTCAACGATTCTTCTAAATATGCCGAGGAATTATTACTTAATAACACCGCGACATTGAGACGATGCACTAAAAAATTACAGGAACAATCTAAGCAGTGATAACAGTTCAAAAAATTGATTTATTTATTTATTACAATATCCATTAATTTTACAACTATTAAATAACACCAGATTACTAGATACAATTAGCGATACAGTATAAATGTCAGATTCTCCCCTGCCACACAAAAAAAATAGAAAAAAAGTATCTTTTAATAAATCGGTTGATGTTAGAGAATTCGATAGTGAAGAAGACGTAACATGTATATATCAGATTACATCACGTGAAATCAAAGAATTTAATGGCTTAACTTTGTTATCACATATTGTCGATAATATTGTACATGACTACTTTGACATGCAAAATATTAAAACTGTATGTGATATTGAAAGGTCACTTAACAGAGGGTTTGATATGTTTGTGTCGGCAAATCCTGAGACAGTAGATATATTGAACAAAGACTTAATTGTTAATGTAGAGAATATGGTTCAATGTATTTGCGATAAAATTAGTGAAGCTGTTTTACATAATCCCAATTGCAGTATATATGTTATTAACACGGGAGGAGGTAGAGGAGCGCAGATACAGAGCATCCATATTCCTCATATGAGAAGACTTGCCGACCTTATCGCTCGTTTTGTAGATAGTATCGAATAACTATTTGTTAATTTATTGATTAATTAATTTATTAATATATATTATTATGTACATAGTTATAATAATAATATGTTTAATATTTGTATGCTATTGGTGTCAAAATATAGAAGAATTTGATCACGTTACCAGCGTTTCAAACTCTGAACCGATACCAAAAATAATACATATGACATGCAAAGATAAAAATAATATGAAAGATCTTTATAAAAAAACATTAGCTAGTTGGAAACACCATCATCCTGACTGGGATATAAGAGTTTATGACGATAACGATATGTTTAATTTTATTAAAGATAACTACTCGTCTGAAATCGTTGATAAGGTTAATTCATTTGAGCGCCTTATATTTAAAATAGATATATTCAAACTACTCGTGATTTACAAATATGGAGGGATATACGCTGATATGGATGTCGAGTGTCTGCAAAACTTTGATCACTTACTAAAAGACATCCATGAACCTATTATTTTAGGATATGGCCCGACTGATAATAATGTAGGATCATTTAGCGGAATAAAATTAGTAGAGTGTGCTGTAATGATAGGAAACCCAGGGAATAAATTTTGGATGGAATTTTTTGACTCGATTGATCCAAATACACCAGGAGCGAAAATGAATAAACCAGTAAATATTACGGGTCCTGGAGCCATAACTAAATTTATTGAAAACTATACCGATAAAACAGATATTAAACTATTAGACCCGATATATTTTTATCCTATTACAAGCACTATGAAACGCATCTCCAAAAAAGCACTAGGACATCGAAAAGAACTACTAAAAAATAAAAATTACGACGAACGAACATATTGCGTACACCTGTTTGATGGATCATGGATTGGATAGATCATATATTGAGTGATCAGCGCATCAAATAAAAAATTGAATTACCTACTGTATATATCATTCATTTATTTTATTTATTAACTTACTGCTATTAATATATATAAATGAAAATATGTGATTATGTATTGTTGACATCCACTGATAATACACACAATGGGCGACATTTTACAACCGGATTAAATACAAGTGATACATGCGATATATTTTTATATTCGCGAAGCAGTATACACAAACATATATATTGTAATAAAAATGTGATGTCGTATACATGGTCTGTCCAGTTACCTGATATATATTACACGTATATCACACCTGACACTGATATTGTCGCAATAAATTCGGTAATTATTTATAATAGAATGTCTATATGGGATAATCCCATTTTATGTAATAAGGCAGTCGACATACACCATAATTTACTGGCCCATGTAAAAATTCAAAATGACTCGATGTGTAAAAAAGCAATCGACAATAACTATCAGTCAATCTCTCATGTACATTTTCAAACCGAGTGGTTATGTAAAAAAGCCGTTAATATTGATTGGAGAGCATTGAAATTTATTAGAAATCCATCACATGCAGTTCAAATGATCGCTGTTAAACAGAATTGGAAAGCATTAAAATTTATCCGCAAACAATCGCATATATTGTGCATAGAAGCGATAAAACAACACCCAGATGCGCTTGAAAATGTCATCAAACAAACAGAAGATCTATGTTTGCACGCAATTAAATACCATCCGCAGTCATTTGTACATGTTAGGGATCAGACTTTAATATTGTGTGAAGAAGCGATATTTAGACATTACTATATGATGGAATTTGTTAAAAACCAGACACCCGAATTGTGCAGATTTGCAATAGATCAAAGCTGGCGCGCAATTATGTTCATCAAGGACAAAAATATGGATATATGTATGTACGCAGTCAATAAAAATAAACAAGCGTTGCAATATATCGATAATAATATTAAAAAGTATATTAGTACAGCAGTACAGCAGTGAAAATGTAATATTTATAGTTAAATCTATTACACCTTTTTCACTGAAAAATGGGACACTTGACAGTAAAAAAAATATAATTGCACCCATGAGGGCTTAATGACATTTGACGCTATTATTTATACTAATAATAATAGGGTTGTCATCTTTTATC
>Ga0209443_1001810_pt1 | contig 13056 bp, 4 predicted proteins | sample LauGreBMM110DCMD_2_FD_187571 | JGI IMG/M metagenome (GOLD analysis project Ga0209443, IMG submission 187571) | Freshwater lake microbial communities from Lake Michigan, USA - Su13.BD.MM110.DCMD (SPAdes) (version 2) | ecosystem: Environmental > Aquatic > Freshwater > Lake | place: Lake Michigan... | reverse complement strand
AAGAAGCAGCAACAGCAGCAGGCGATGTAGAAGTAAGAGCAGGCGATGTAGAAGTAAGAGCAGGCGATGCAGGCGATGCAGAAGTAAGAGCAGGCGATGCAGAAGTAAGAGCAGGCGATGCAGAAGAAGCAATAGCGGAATCGCTTTCAGTACGTAAAGCGGTCACGCTTTCGGTAGCAGCGGGTAAAGCAGCTGGACTAATTTTTTTTATTTTTTCCTCATACTCGTTTATTTTACTATTAACTTCTTGCAATAATTTTTCCGAATCATCGATCACTGTTTTTGCTATGGCGCTTAGAGATGCCAAATCGGCTGATAGCGCTTTACCGACGGCGTTAAGCTCACCTCCTTTTTTACGTCTTTGATGAGAAGTTCTTTTATTTCCGCGTTTATACTTCTTTACCGTTCGTTTCATATAATATATGCAAATATATTATATCAAGTTATAAGCGAAGCTTTATAAGTTTCGCTTTATGCCGAGCACATTTCGCAGATTTCGTCTTCTTCTAAATTCCCCGAAGTATCCACCTTGTCGTTCCTCTCTGGTTCAATTGTAAATTGTTGTGCCTGATGTCTCGCCCTTCTACGCAAATAATAAATCCCCGTCTTCAGTCCCTTTGACCACGAGTAAAAGTGCATCGATGTCAAACTATTATAATTCGGATCCTCGAGCCATAAATTCAGACTCTGGCTCTGGCACACATACGCACCGCGGTCCGCTGCCATATCAATAAGCGCCCGCATCGGAATCTCCCAGACCGTCTTATATAGGTCCTTGATCGACTGAGGAATCGAATCAATCTGCTGAATCGATCCATGATTCGCAATAATATTATTTTTGATCTTATCGTTCCATAGATCCAGTTTTATCAAGTCATTCATCAAGTATTTGTTTGCTAGAATGAACTCTCCCGCTAGCGTTCGCCGACTATAAATATTACTCGTAATGGGCTCGATACACTCATTGAATCCGAGTATCTGCGATGTCGATGCGGTAGGCATGGGCGCGACCAGTAACGAATTACGCATTCCGTATTTCATTACGTCGGACTTCAGCGTAGCCCAATCATATCGCGTTTGACCGGGATCTATGTTCCATAGATCAAACTGTAGTCTTCCTTGCGATGCAGGAGATCCGACGAACGTCTCATATGCACCCTCCACGCGCGCCAGGGCACAAGACTCCTCGACGGCGGCGTGATAAATCGTCTCGAAAATCTGGCGATTGAGTTCGCGGGCTTCCTCCGAAGCGAAGGGTAGACCGAGGACCATAAAGACGTCCGCCAAACCTTGAATTCCGATGCCGATAGGGCGATGCCGAACATTACTACGTCGGGTCTTTTCCGTGGGATAATAGTTCACATCGATCACGCGATTCAGATTATACGTCACTGTGCGCGCGACCTGGTGGAGCTTCTCGAAATCGAAGGCACTGGCGCTGGCGCTTTGAGCAAGGTCCCCCCCTATGGGCTTTACGAAGGTCGGAAGGGCGATGCTCGCCAGGTTACAAACCGCGGACTCCTGATCGTCAGAATACTGCACTACTTCGCTGCATAAATTTGACGACTTAATTGTCCCCAGATTCTGCTGATTCGACTTTCGGTTACATGCGTCCTTATACAAAATATACGGCGTTCCGGTCTCCATCTGAGCATCGAGCATCTGGAACCAGAGCGCGCGCGCCTTGACGGTTTGCCTACCCTTACCTTCGGTTTCGTAGCGCGTATATAGTGCAACAAATTCGTCGCCGTATACGTCGGCGAGACCGGGGCATTCATCGGGGCACATCAGAGTCCATCCGCCATCCGCCTTGACGCGCTCCATGAAGAGATCCGGAATCCAGAGCGCGTAAAACAAGTCGCGAGCCTTGAGTTCCTCATCGCCGTGATTCTTTCGCATCTGAAGAAACGCCTCGATATCCGCGTGCCAGGGCTCCAAATAAATCGCGAACGATCCATTACGTTTCCCGCCGCCGTTATGGACCAGACCCGTATGAAGCTGATAATTATGTTCTTTGGGCATAAGTAAATCGTAGACTACGCCTTCGTAAACCCCCTTATCGATTGATAGCACGGGATACAAAACGTAGTCCCCGTAATGATAAATTGCACCGACGCCGTCCTTATACCACGTGAAATTCTCAGAATCGGCATACAGCCTAAGTTCCAGGTATTCCAAATCGTATCTTAGGCGATCATCCTTTTTCGATATGGCGTCGCGAATTGCGTGGATTTTTTCTAGAGACAAATTCAGCCATTTCGGATGAATACGTAGATCGCCCGTTTCCGAAAAGAAATCCGTGGTTCTAAAAGGGAAACTGGGTGATTTTTTCACGATAATCAGACTATCATCACCGACGATTCTGTATTGGATCGAATTGGATTCAAAATAATGGACGAGTTTCTCGCGTTGGCTGGGGCGAGGCTTAAACGTAAACTCTGGTTCAGATGCTAGATCGATAAGGCAATCCATCATGACACCATAAATCGCGCATGTCTCCAGTGACAGCCGGTGATCATCTGCCTCGTATTTTGGGATCGCGTGAACAATATAATCATCCGTATTGATTTCTTTGGCTTCCATCCACTCGAATTGGATATGCTGTTTTTCGAGAGCGACTTTTAAAGATGCCGCTGTGTATTTGCAGGCGTCGCGTAATACATAAACCGGGTGTTCGGGCGTAATACGAAGGGGTATTGTGGAAGCGGACTTAATAGAAAGCACTTCGCCTACGTATTCGTGTTCCAAAACGTCTTGGATAACCTCAGGTTCGCCGAGGCGATTCAGAATCGCGGTTTCTCCGGCGACGCAATCCTGGATTTGTTTGGGTCCGCGGGTCGTATAGACTACTGTTTCGGGATGCACGCACTGGTCCACGTATTTGGCGGTATTATTAAAGACGCGGAGCATAGGCACGATACCATTGGACGAACCGTTTGTTCCTCGGATATGACTTCCCTTTGCGCGGACGTTATGGACATGGAGTCCGATTCCACCCGCCCACTTCGAAATCAGAGCACAATCTCGGAGAGTCGAATAAATCCCGTCGATACTATCGTTTTCCATGGCGAGCAAGAAACAAGACGAAAGCTGCGGATGCGGTGTTCCTGAGTTAAAAAGGGTTGGCGTTGCGTGCGTGAAATATTTTTGCGACATCAGGTCGTAGGTTTCCTTGACCCGATCAATATTCGCGCCGTGAATTCCTACAGCAACACGCATCCACATATGCTGAGGTCTCTCTACAATGACGCGGTCAATGCTCATTAAATACGCGCGCTCCAATGTCTTGAATCCGAAGTAATCGATCAAATAATCGCGGGAATAGTCGATCGCGGCTTCAATAGCGTCCGTGTTCATCAATATATGCGCCATGAAATCTTTGGTTACCAGGGGTGAAGGAGCACCATGTTTATCAGTATAGTTATAGAGACGCGTCATAACGTCGAGGAATGAACTCGAAGTATTTTTTTGGTGAGAAGATACAGCAATACGCCCGGCGAGAATATTATAATCTGGGTGGGTGGATGCTAGGGAGGCACATTGCGCTGCAGTAAGCTCGTCGATTTTTGAAGTGGAAATACCGTCATATAGCTGGTCGATTACCTTGATAACGAGAGTAGTATAATTGATTTGGATACCGACTTCTTGACCGAGAGTTTTGATGCGTTTCAGAATTTTATCGAAACTAACGATTTCGCGTTGACTGTTGCGCTTGACGACGTACATTTCGGAATCAAAGGGGGCGGACATGGTGAGTCTATTCAGACGGCTTGGTTAGAATAATATCAAGAGTTATGTTTATATCATTTTTGCGATTTAGGAAAAATATTGTGTTAATATATATGGCTCAAAGTAGAAGAGTTCGTAAATCTCATCGTAAAAATGCGAGAGGCGGAAGACGTAGCCGTAAGATGTACGGTGGAATAGGGGTGGATGAAATTTATAAAGCTATTAATGCCGCGATAGACATAGATGCCACTGAAATAACATTAATACCTAAAGGTAAGAATAGTAGTAGTTACAAAACGGTAAAGATTTCTTGGGATGCCGGACAAGGACATGTAACAGCTGGATCTGGCTGGTTTTCTTTTCCTGTACAATCTGGGACAAAGCGCATTAAAATTAATACGGGAGATCATACATTTAAAGGAGATTGGGGTAAAAATAGCGCAATTTCCATAGGAGCGAGAAAAATATTCACAGAATCACCAACATCAAAGGTTCTTTATCAAATTCCAGAAAAACCCGATCCACAACCAGCTCCCGCTGCGTTAATAAAAGAAGCAGGAGAGTCTAAAGAATTACAACTTATTTTAAAAGGTGAAATTGTTCCCACAAGTGGAGATACAAGCGGAGACGTCGAAGAACCAACCGTAGCTACTCCTATTGTTACAAAAGAATATGCTAAATTTTGCGAACTTCTAAGCAATAACGGGATTAGCAGTGAAGATATTACAATTAATACAGCTTATCGAAAACTTGCGTTAAAATTTCACCCAGATAAAGTGAAAGGAAAGGAGGCAGATTTTGAAGTTCTCAGCAAAGAATTTGGTAAATTTAAAGAAAATTCAACAGTCGATGTAAACACAACCAAGATCAAATGTGATCCCGTCGCTACTGCGGCTGCCTCTTCTGAACCCTCGGCGCCTACAGTTGAATCAACTGCACGTGGATCACCTGGACGTGGATCGACAGGCGTGCTTCTTATTACCGATGGCAGAACTGGCAGATCTCCAGGCGCGAGTCGATCACCTGGACGTGGATTGCTAGGCGCGCCTCTTATTACCAATGGCAGAAGTCCCAGATCTCCAGGCGCAAGTCAATCACCTGGACGTGGATCGACAGGCGTGCTTCTTATTACCGATGGCAGAACTGGCAGATCTCCAGGTAAAAGCGGCGCTATGGTTTTAGCCTCGAATAGATCTCCTAGGTAATATAATTATTTTTTAAAAAATAAAGTAATTATACACAATTAACGACGGCGAATAGTTTTTCTTTTATTCATTTTTCTCATGCGTTTTTGAGTTTTTTTCTTAAGTTTCCTAGCATTTCGCTTTGCTAAAGAGTCTTTTTTTATTACAAATCTTTTAGAAGGATTTGTATTCATAGTCTTTGTTTTTAAAAATCTCGATTCTAACTTTTTATTTGAAATATCATAATTATTAACAGGTGCGATAAATTGAGGTAATTCCATGTTTGAATTTAAAATTCGAAATGGTATAATAGAACTATCATTCTTCCTGTGTTTTTTAAATGCTCCAAAATTTCTAGATTTTCTTAAGACCACTTTAAATATTCTTTTGTGAGTTTTATTTTTTAGATTTGTGGTATTTATAATATTATTTATTTTTTTAATATATTTATTTTGTTTATAGTTTTTGCGAGTATTTTTTTTGCCACCAGAACTAATACCGTTAATTACTTCTCCTATTTTAGAATCCTGATCTAAATAAAATTTTTCAACACCTTCACCTTCTATATTTATTCTTTTAATTATATATAAATTTTTTTGATCATTTTCCGTAAAAGCGCCGTTATATACTATTACACTTCCTGAAATATCATGTTCAAAACTATAACAAGGCATGACGTCTTTATACAGTTTGTATGTAAACTCCTGATCCAAAGACATTTTTTTTTTAATTAAATCTTGGTAAATGTCTTCTTTTTCAGGATGCTTAGAGATTTTATTCATGCGTACAGTTGCATTCATAGACAAATTTTGGTTATTTGCGTAAACAATTGGGGTATGGTTAGGCGGGAACACACCTTTCTTTTTTAAATCATCAATTTCTTGCTGAGTGAGAGCACGGCTGATATTTTGGGATAAAAGTGCGTTAATATCGTTTTTAAACTTAGCTTCTGCATCTGCTTTTGCTTTTGCTTGTTCTGCTGCATTATCTGTCTTTTTATTTTCGGCAGCTTTAGGTTTTTCATCATCCGCCCAATTAGCTATACTCGAAAGATTAGATCCTGCGCTTCCTGCCACTTTGGAAATAATAGTTTTAAATATTTTTTTAGCAACGTTCTTTGGAGCAAAACATGCTGCAATGGCAGTTGTAAAAGTAAACAAAGCTTTTAATCCCGTGTTGTTATTCGTAATAGAGGTAGTCAATTTATGAGAAATTAGAGTCATGTTTAAATACATAAAATTATAAAGACCAAAATTTCCTCCGATTGCGGATTTGGTGTATAATAATCTTACTTTTTTGGGTCCATACCTTGAGTGAAGCAAGATCCATCCTATAATGGTAAAATACGCAGTAAAAGCACATAACAATGCAGTTCCAATATATGAAGCGGTAATAAGACTCAATGTAGCAGTTGTGTAAAATCCAATAACCGCGCCAGCCCCAGCCCCAGCCGCAGCAGTACTTGCAAGCGTCATTGCCCCCGCTATCCACCCGACGGGAGGTGTAGATAAATAGAACAATGCTATTAAGGTCACACCCGCTGTAGCGAGTCCTGCTCCCATTGCATACGTTTTAGCATTTTTTGTCCTATTTTTATTGACATAATCGACTTGACTTTGTGCTTTTTTGTCTTCCTCAACTTTTTTGTTTGCATCAGCGCTTTTCTTTGCGGTTTCGAGAGCGGTTAAATTTTTGTTTGCGTCATCTAGTTTTCCTACCAACTCTATTTCTTTACTGGTGAAATTCGTTAACCCAGCAGCAAGTGAGTTATTTTCAGTTTCCAATCTCTTTGTGTATTTGATTAGAGCTGTCGAAAAGTTTTTTTCCCAATACTTTTCTTCGGGGTTTCTAATTCCATAATTTGGTGTCATTATGCTGAAATATGGTTTCCATAAATCATCTTTAAATTCTGTCGACTCAAGAAATTCAAGCGGAACGTTTTCTTTCGTTAATTGAATTTTTATAAAAGATAAATTACCATCACCGTACCCTAAAGATGCGTTCTCGTTAAAAATTTTTTCTATTTTAGAAACTTTGGTAGTGTCAGTAACGTTTGCTGCGACACAACTACTTATTAATATCTTGTTTTGGTCAATTTTGGAATTAATTTTTTTAATGCCTATAATTTTTGATTGATCTAACGCATTTTTATATCCGGCAATCTCCATATTTAATTTTTGAATCCTCGCAGTGAGATTGGTTAAAGTCGCATCAACACCATATCCAAACAAAGTTGTAACAAAACCCATTATCCCGCCGTGTATTGCGTCAACTGCTTGATCATCTATGAAATCTACAAGAAGAATTTTAGTTTTTTTGTATATCCAATCGCTAACAGTGGCGTTAAATGTAAAACTATTAAAAAATGCCTCAAATTGTTCACCCATATTGTGTATGCCTTGTACTAACCAACCTAACGGACCATCCTTTGTCATAAAAGAAAATATAACTTTCATTAAAGATCTCCAAATTATTGTTACCCAATAACTAATAGCTCCAAGAATCGCAGTTATTGCCACTTTTCTAACAAAATTAGTAACAGTAATGTCATTTTCAACTTTCCAATATAATTCTTCAAGTTTTGCGTCACCGAGAGTAATTCCCTCCCCAATATCTTCATCAGGATTAACTATATTTGCCCAAATTGTACGTTTGCTAATAGATACAGCTTGCCGACTACTAATAGGATTATTAAATAGTTCTGCACTGAAATACGATTCTAAATTAAATTTGTCTACTTTGCCTCTATTAAGTGGGTCTAATGATGTGTGTCTTATTAAATCCAGTGTGCTTATTTCAGACGACGCTTTGATATGTTTAATCAATATTAGCATGTCGTTATCGCTGTAATATGCTTTATCAAAAGCAGGTCTAAGCAATTCGAGTGCTTGTTGATCATTTGTATTTGTAATTTCTAACCCTTCTACAAGTTGTTGGGTAATTACTGCATTAATTACAGCTACGTCTAATTCTATTGGTTTTTCAGCTTGGATTGTCGAAGTTCCAAGAACATTAATATTTTTTCCGACCACATGTTTAAGTCCTCTTAAAAGAGATTGTTTGTTCATACTTATCTGCTCATTTAATTTTTTAATAAAATCTTTATCTCCAATTGAATGATATCTTTCTATATGTTGTATTAAATCATTGTAATCTATATAATAAAAATCGACCTCCATTTGATCAAATGTTTTAATAGCGGCACCTGCACAGCCAATCCACGAGTCTCTAATCTGAGTGTAAAGATAGTCTTTTGAAACTATTATATCTCGGTCTTTATATTTTATTAAAGTATCGAATTTCATCGACATGTACATATCTTCTGATTCTGATTTTGACTTTGATAATCCTCTAAAGTATTCTTTCGTGTTATTCCACATACTTACGTTTATTGTGTTTAAAAAATTTAAATCTATTGGTTGGTCAAGCGTTATACCAAAAAAATCATCTTTTAAAAGATTTCCTAGTTTTTCAATAAATTTTATATTTCTCTGATCAGTATCATCGTTAAGATGACTTAGTGTTTCACGTAATATATCAACTAGAGTCTTTGAATGTTGTCCTTGGGAAAGAGTTATTGCGCAAGCTATTGCTTCCACATATTTGGTATACTCTCCATTTGCAGCGTTGTATATTTCTGTCTTTATTCTTGACGCTTTATCTCTTCCATTTTGAAGAAACTTGTTCAATATACCGTTATTAGCTTCGTCAAATTCAATATTTATGAATTCTTCACCTTCTTCCTTATTTCTCGATTTATACAAATTTATTGTGTTTTTTAATTTTTCTTTCAAATCAGAAGGTAATTTGCTGTCGTCGTCTGGTGTTTGAATGGACATTATGAAATATGCCGAACTATAATGTTCGCTTTGGTTTATAAGGTCGATTTGTTTTTCACTTAAGTTAGTAATGTTATCAAAAAGTCCCGTCAATAAGCCAATCATTTCATCGTCCACCATAGTTTCGCCGGTAGTTTCGCCGGTAGTTTCGCCGGTAGTTTCGCCAGTAGTTTCGCCGGTAATTTTAGACTTCTTATCTTTTTTTGTCTGTTTGAGATTTGCTTTTTTTGTAGTGGCATCGGGTTTAGTGGCATCGGGTTTAGCGGCATCGGTTTTATCGGTTCCTAAAACATTGGTTTTAACGGCATCGGTTTTAGTGGTTCCTAAAAAGCCGCTAAGTAACCCTCCCATGGATTCTAATATAGAGGCAGAGGAAGAGGATGTTTTTTCTTCTTCTTTTTCTTTTTCTTTTTTTTGTTTTTGTTTAACAGCCTTATCTTTTTGCTTTGTCAAAGCGGCTCTGGCTTTGTTTATTTTGTCTTCGGGGATCGGTCCTTTGCTCCTTGTTTTCATTCCACCCATTTGCTTAACGATAATGCCATCTAAAACGTTAGGCAGTAAAGCGTATTTTTTGTCGTATATATCTTTCATTAACCTTTTTGATTCTTTAGTTAAATCATCGTTTAATCCCGTAAGTTTTTTACGAATAAAAGAGTCTGTCATTTGACTAACCATCAGTCCTACGCCTTCCAAATGACGTTCCATTAATTTACCACTTAAAGGGATATTTGCATTTGTTATAAACTTGCGAAAATCAGCTTCTTCATTATTCAGAAGAGGCAGCATTACCCTCTTATTTACATCACGCAATATATTATATAAAATATCGTTATGCATATTTCTGAAAAAATCTGCTATCGGCACGTGTGAAAAAGACGAAGCTTCCAATAATTCTGCGGCTTCTCTAATTGAAGCTATTCCAAGAGGTTTGTTATTAGTCTTATTGTCTGGAGCAACTGGCGGTTGCGTATCCGGTGCGACAATTGTTCCGTCAACAATCGACACACTGGTAACTGGTTTTTGTATGGGTCTAAATGATGCTGCTTGTCTAGCATGCGCTTCATCGGTTCGTTTTGCATGACCGGAATTGTCGGAGATTGCGGCTGTATCATAAACAACAGTAGAACTACTCCCTTGTGGAGAGATCATAGGTGCTCCTCCTAACCTCTTTGATGCAGTTGACGGAGACTGTGTAGAACTTTCATCCTCAGTGTCATAATCAATCGGCATACACTCTTCATCTTCAGCGTCATAATCACTATTTGTTGGTAACAATTTACTTAACCCCATAATACAGACATTAAACGTCCATTTAAAATATGTTAAAGCAACGTTAGAGAACCAATACGTATGAATGCATTTTATTAAAATTATACTGAACTTATTTAAGCTATTATTAATTGTATTTATAATTCCTATATTACTTCCTTCGCCAGCCTCATATTTTTTTTTATTTTTTTGTGATAAATAATTAATGTCTATTCCGTTTTCTGTAAAAGTAGAAAAACATTTTGCCATAATATCAACTAATTTCTTTTCAAAATTATTTACGCATTCTATACGAAGATATGTTAATTCAGAAGAAACGCCTAGGTCTGTTTCAAGCGGAGGTCCTGGATTCATAATGCCATTAAATGCAAGTTTTTCCTTTGTGGATAAGGGTTGTTGACTTCTTGATTTATTTATCAAGCTTTCAATATATACTTCGTTTTGACTATTTGTAGTAGCATCAACGTTAAGATCGGATCCATCTTTAATATCTCCCTGATATTCCAATAGGTTTACTGTCGTGTTATAATATTCTAGAAATTCTTCATTGCTATACAACGATGTATTACCATTTTCTACTAAATTGTCAAATGATGTTTGGTCGAAGTTATCTGGATTTGTTTTATTGAAAATATAACTTGATAAAGTAACTACGTTTACCCATAATTTTCTAAAAATGCAAATTAAGTCATCGTATTTATTATTTTCTTCTTCTGATAACTCTCCCACATTTGAATTATCGGAAAATAATACTCTGAACCTATAATACGTTGATGATTTATGCGTATGTGCTCTGTCGATATCAATATCGACAAACTCCGTTTTAGTGCACGTTTTTTCTTTTTCGGGATTTGACGTAGTAGATTCAAAAGCAATTACAGTCCTAAAAACAAAAATAAAATCTTTCCATGCGTCAACCCAGTTAGCAATTTCTTGCTGAGTCGTGAATTTTTCTGAAATTTTACCAGAAGTTAATGTATTTACCAAATCGTTGAATTTAAAAAACACATCAGAAACATTTTTTGATATTGTTTGGGACTTATTTTGTCCTTTTATAAAAAAAGATAATATTTGTTTACTTGTTTGTTCAGCTAAGCTTTTTTTTGTAAAAATATTATTTGACGCCGCGTTTTCTATTTGGCGAAGGGATTCTTTTATTTTGGATATCTTATCGAGAGCATCATTATTGATTTCAGACATCAACGCATTTCCTGTTACGTCAAAAAATGATAGGTTCTCTAATTCACCTGGTGTTATAATTGGAGTTTTACCAGTTTGAGTTGAAACGGTTGCCATATATACTATATTCATATTTTTTATTCATGATCCAACTTCACTAAACATACCGAATTTGTAATCGGCATGTTCTTGATAAATTGTGACCCCGAGGTATCCGTTCCATGAACAACCTCGGTCTTTAAGACACGTTTTTTGGCGGCGCGATGTTCGAATCCGTCGACGCGTTCTCTCTCAATAATAGTCCAAATCTCTTGGATCTTCGGTAAAGCCGCAGCAAACCATTCTCTATTTCTCGGCACAGTAATACAAGAATAATCATCTAAATACCAATAAATCGTTTGATAAAGCGACCAGTTTCGGCGTAAGCGAAGTCTAGTTTCCGCGATCCAAGTATCGACGGCATCCTTGGTCAAAAGGTTATTCAAGGGCATATATTCATAGTGCGGGGCATCGACGACATTCGAGAGGCAGGATATTTCGCCCATGGAAATACGCTGCACAAAATATAATATAACTCCGCGATATTCGGGTTCTGCGTTATTATCAGAGTCCATTTGTTCCGTTTCCGTTCCGGAAACCTTGCACTCAGGAATCCTTTGGATTCCCTTGCACTCAGGAATCCTCTGGATTCCCTTGCGGTCGCAATCGCTTTGCGATTGCTTGTAAAAAGCCTCTTCACTATCATACTCTTTAAATACCGTTTCCAAGAAATCGCATTCGTCCAAATCACATACCTCCATCTGTCCCTGCATTTGCACCCAATATTCAGGTTTCGGGACGCCCGTTAGTTCGCGGTTCACCGGATTTTTGATTTCGAGCATTCTACCATACCGTTCGGATTCTGGATCTACATTAACGCCATCAGGCGACGCGCCAATAAACGCATGGTCTCGGTGTCGAATACATCCGAATTCCTGAATCTTGGTATTATACATGGCTTGATAAATCATTTGCGAAACGGGCTCGAACCGCTGACCCCAATGCATCGGCGAGCTAGTGTTCGTGAATCCCGATCCGCTATGATCAGACACCGGCTTACACTTCTCATAAATCAAGCTATTTTGTTGGGCTTCAGTTGCGAAGCATTTCGATAAACTACTGGCGCTAATTAACCCGTGGCGGAATTCATACCATGCCGTGGTTCTCTGTTCTGGCTGTTCTGCTGCTACTAGTCGCGCGATCTTTTCTGTGACCAACTCAATATCAGGCGGGTTTCTAACGGACGCCGTCGGGAAAGACCGAATAACAGCTACGCCGAGGTCGAAATAGTCGTCGATACAGTTTTCGATGAATTCGCACATGACGTCTAGTTCCTCGTTACTACTGGCGAAGCCGTTGTTACCGTCGGCTTCGAGTTTCTGGATGAGACCCGCGTCCGACCATTCTTCGATCAAGGTATCAAGCACATCATACGCCAATAGTTCGTGGAACTTGGGATTTTGTAGTTGTAAGATATTCTCTCGATAATATTCGTCCGTGAGTTCGTAGACATTGGTAACAATATCGGTATAATCGGAGTCTGTTAGTAATCCTATAAACCCATTATTTTTTGGCATTCGTTAGTTAACAATAATAAGATATCTTCTTATTGTTTTCTTAAATCAATTTTTGAAGGGCGCGATGCATTACCTAGATTCCCCCTTTCTGAACCTCTTTTTATGAGTGCGCTTGTCTTTATGACGATTTTTCTTTAACGTCTACTTCTGTTCTTCTTCTTTTTTGAATTGCGTCTTTTTCGGAGAGATTTACCTCCTGGTCCTGGTCCTGGTTCTGGTCGTTGTCCTGGTCCTTGTCGT
>Ga0209443_1001805_pt1 | contig 13084 bp, 8 predicted proteins | sample LauGreBMM110DCMD_2_FD_187571 | JGI IMG/M metagenome (GOLD analysis project Ga0209443, IMG submission 187571) | Freshwater lake microbial communities from Lake Michigan, USA - Su13.BD.MM110.DCMD (SPAdes) (version 2) | ecosystem: Environmental > Aquatic > Freshwater > Lake | place: Lake Michigan... | reverse complement strand
TTCGATGGCCTTCTTGGTGTATTTCGACTTAGGTAAATCGCTCAAACGCAAATGCTGATTCCGAATCGCCTCCTCAATTACCTTGCGAACCGCCCTACCATTTCCAAAATACTTATCGCGCGTCTTATACATAAAGTCGATGTATTTCATCAAATGATCCGAGGCCTTTGGTTCCGGAATTATGTTGTGATCGCGCAATTGATTCAAAGCAATGGTATACAAATCGTCCGCGCTGTAATCCTTAAAATGGAATACGCGGTCAAATCGAGATTTCAGGCCGGGATTTGATTCCATGAATTTCTCCATATTTTGGGTGTAGCCCGCCGCAATCACAATAAACTCACCACGCTTATCCTCCATCCGCTTCAACAACGTCTCAATGGCTTCCCTACCGAAATCATTGCTGCCGCCATCACTCAAACTATATGCTTCATCGATAAACAGCACACCACCCATCGCCTTATTGATCAATTCTGATGTCTTAATCGCCGTTTGGCCAACGTATCCGCCAACCAAACCCTGCCTGTCGCATTCCACCAAATGACCTCTTTCTAAAATACCCAAGGCTTTATAAACCTGGGCCAAAATCCTCGCCACAGTGGTTTTACCCGTACCTGGATTTCCACTAAACACACTGTGTAGGGAGAACGATTTCCGCACATCCTTGCCCAAACTCTTGTAGAAACGAACCAACTTGACGATTTCTTCGATGTCGTGCTTCACCTGATCCAAACCAATCATTCCGCGCAATTTCAGCATCGCCTCGCGTAACAAATCCTCATCAATCGGAATTTCTGGCAATATGCCTTCATGCAAAGCAAAGATTTTCTTCAGATCCACTTCGGTGATAGTCGATAACGCTGCTGCGTCCAAATTTTCCGGATGATCTGTTTTCATAATACGCAAACCCATATTCATTTTGGCCTCATCCACCATTGAATTCACCAATCGGGCATTGCCAAAGAACTTATCACGATTCCTGAATTTGTCTGTCAAATACTTAGTAAACAACACTTTAGACTCGCTATTGAAATTTACCAAACGCTTGGTCGCAGCAAACTCCGCAATTTTCACCAATTCTTGGGGTGTATAATCCGGGAAATCGTATTGCATTACAAATCGAGATTTTAGCCCTGGATTTGACTCCAAAAAAGAATCCATCTCCTCGGGATAACCCGCCACGATAATGGCTATATCAGTTGCATCGGACAATTCCTTCAGCAATATTTCAATGGCTTCTTTGCCAAAATCTTTGTTGTCTTCGTCCTTGCGAGCCAAAGCATATGCCTCATCAATAAACAAGATTCCGTCCTTGGCCTTCTTAATCGCTTCCTTCGTTTTGGGTGCAGTCTGACCGATATATTCCGCCACCAAATCACTGCGATCTACTTCCACCACATGGCCCTTCTTCAACAGCCCCATCTCCTTATAAATCTTACCTAACAAGCGAGCCACCGTGGTTTTCCCCGTTCCAGGATTGCCCTTAAATACCGCATGTAAATTGATTTTATCGGTTTCATCAAATCCCTTTTCACGTCGCAATGCCACAAACCGCAAATAATCAGAATACTCACGAATTTTCATCTTTATGGGATCCAAACCTGTAAGCTCATCCAATTCATGCATCACCGAATCAATGCCCAACGGGGTTGAAATGGTTACCACTTCTACTTCCGTTGCCGCTTCGCCACCCGCGATTAGGTCTTCAAAATCATCCAAATGAACATACTCAATCTGTGTCAATGGAACAAAATCCTCCTCATGCGCGGCCACATAATCATCGCCAATTTCATAAGGCACTTGCGCGAGCATGTGATCCATGAAAATCACTTCGGCATAGTAATCGCCGCGACTCCAGGTCCCAATCACATCGCTGCCCCATCCAATGGTGACGGTAAAAATATCGTCGTCAGGTTTCATGATGAAAATCTTAGAAACGGTGCCTTTCAAATAGCCGCTCGAGGTACGAAAGTTAAATAACAACTCAATTGAGAGGTCTTTTGCCTTGCGCGTTAAATTGCTCAAATTCAGCTCGATCCACACATAACGCGTGCTCATTGCATTAAAAACCGTGTAATATTTGCGGTCGGTCAACACAGTATCCACCGAGTTAGATTCGTATAACTTTACCGTATCAATTTTAAAATACGGATTGGTTGCGTTGCGCATCAAACCCACATTCTGAATAATAAAAGTCTTTGATGATACCAATTCGTCGTTTACATAAGCCTCCCAACGATAAATTCCCTCCTTCCAATAAACACCCGGCGTTTTCACACCCCAACCCTCGCGAACATAAACCACAGATTCATCCGGATTCACCGTACGATCACAGTTCAAAAAGCAGATTTCATTGTTTTTTTCATCGATACAACGCATCCTTAAACTCAAAGACCAGGCCTCTTCATCAAAACGTTTGTTGTATAACGACACTTCGCAATAGACGTATGCAACCTCCATTTCCTCAAAAACAGTCCGGTATTTCTTGGTATTATTTGCCAACCACTCGATGCTCGAGTAAGTCTTGATGTCGCGAAATTTAAACTGTGTAGTATTCATAATCGTTTAATATAAAATTATATGACCAACAAATGCGCTTAAAGGTTGCTCGCAATCAGCAAAACGAGGCCTCCAAAGAATTTGGTTTCACGCAATATCAGTAGAAAGAATGAATTAATTTTTTCTTTCCGATGAAATTTGTCATAAATGTATGTAACAGGCAAATATTCCCAAGATGAATAAATTCCCAAAAATTTGTTGTATTTTTGCACCTCCGATACGGAAAGACCTCGTAGCTCAGCTGGATAGAGCAACTGCCTTCTAAGCAGTAGGTCACAGGTTCGAATCCTGTCGGGGTCGCCCAGTATTGTGAAAATCTCGGGGAGTAGCGCAGGCCGGTAGCGCACCTGGTTTGGGACCAGGGGGTCGCAGGTTCGAATCCTGTCTCCCCGACCACTTTCTACAAAAAAGCCTCAAAGAAATTTGGGGCTTTTTTTATGATGAACAACATGGTTATTTGTTAATCACAAACTCCTTACGGATCGTGACCTTTGAAGTTGTAACGCTTACTATGTAAATACCAGCAGAATAAACTGTCATATCGATAGTTTCGTTCACAGTAGCACCCGTCAAAGTTTTGCTGTATAATTTGTTGCCTCTAACATCATAAACAACAACACTCACTGTTTCTTTCTGTGTCAATCCCAAATTCAAGTTAATCAAACCTTGAGTTGGGTTAGGATACAAATTCATAGATGCGATGTTTACTTTGTTCAAACCTGAAGTTGTAGCGCAAGGAGAACATCTGTTCCAACAAACAGTAGCGATAGTTACATTTCCGCTCAATTTCACAAAACGATTGGTATAACCACCTGTTGTCTTTGTGCAAGAAGTTCCTGATGTTAAAGCCTCCTCAACCTTCCATCCATCCAAAGTGAATTTGTATTCGATAGAATCTGCTTTGATGTTGAATGTGCCTTCCCAAACACCATCTTTGTTGGCATCCGTTAAAGCATTACATGATCCACACCATCCATTATAATTACCATTTACAAATACCCCTGTGAAAGCGGTGCCAGTGTAACTATTCATGTCAACTTTAAAAGTGACATCTTGTGTAGATTGACCTATCGCGCTGAGCGCCAAAAAGCCAATCGATAAAAATGAGTACAATTTTTTCATTTGAGTATTTTCTAGTTTTTGTTTAATTCCAGGCGAAGCATTAACAAACGTAAGCAACTAAAGTATGAAATCCAACTCCCTCTTGGCTAATTTAGAACTAGGGGTTTTTCATTTCCTTCAAGTACAATTAAGGACGAACCACGGCCAACTGACCATGGCCAACAATAACATTCGATTGATCCTTTACGTTATAAGTGTATACCCCAGCCGACCAATCAGAAACCCGAATCGTAGTAGAACCATCAAATGGCTTCACCAACATCAACTGACCCGTTGCTGAATGAATTTCACAAACCAATGAATTTCCCTTAGTTGCTGTAACCGTAATCACATCCGTGGTTGGATTGGGATAACAAGCCACATTCAATTCACTCATCAAGGCGTAAGTCTCACTTTTAACGGTAGTATAGGTCACATCGTCCACATACAAAGAACTATTTAACATGTTCGACTCAGTAGTATCATCCACATAGCTGCTCACGAAGTAGTAACGCAATAAATTGGCGGTAAGCGTTTTGTCCTCGTAATAAATTGGAAGATCAATTTTGGTAAAATTCGTAGTTCCAGCAAAAGTACTCATGCCATAACCAATGACAGAATCCACACCCAATGTAGTATTGATAACTTCAACGTACAAATTGGCTGAATCATAAACCGTGGCTGGCTTATAATTTACCATCGCACTGGCAACAATGGGTTTCGATGCCAACACCTCCCCACCGGAAAAATTGAAATCGAAATTTGCATTTACATTCAACTTGGCATTTGTCAAATATCCAGGCATCAATCCCAAATCACTATAATTTGACGTCGTAACCTGCGCCGAAGAAAGTCCAGAATTTTTTATAGCCGTACTCTTTTTGACCTGTGAGGTAACGCGTGTATTCTGACCCGAAATAAAGTTAATAATATTAAACACCGAATCAAACGAGCTCCATCCTTGGGGCGTCTCGAGGCTAGCGGTTAAATTAAATAACAATTTGCTGGTTCTCCAATTTTCTAATCCACCATTTTTAATGGTTGTTTGAGCGTTTGCAGCACCGAGCGAACCCAGAAACAAAGCCATTGCTAAAATTATTTTTTTCATATATTAAATCTCTGCTGTGTTAAACCTTTTCAATTATAACATATTTTATTGATTACACTGGCCTCAGCCAAGGCGGTTAAAAATTTATTTTCGACAGGTGTATCGATACATGATTAATTTTGCGCCATGATCACATACAACCCCAAGGATTGGTTCACCTTTGTTTTTAGAGTGCACAAAGCAGAAACGCTAAAACGCCTGTGGCCATTACTTTTGGGCGTTGGTACCTACAGCGCCGCTTGGGCCTACGTTGAAACTGTCTTGTTTAAAGATTATAAATCAGTATCCATGGTTTCCAACATTGGTATCATTTATTCAATTTTGGGATTTACATTGTCGCTGTTTCTCGTCTTTAGAACCAACACCGCCTACGACCGCTGGTGGGAAGGACGCAGACTGTGGGGCGAATTAACCAATGCCATTCGCAATCTCTGCATTCATCTCAATGCCATCTTGCCCCAAACCGACGTGCAACGCAGAGAATATTACCAATCCCTGCTCAGCTTATTTCCTACCGCGCTTAGGTTTCATCTCCAAGACCGCAAAATCCCCGCCCATTTTTTCTCGGAAAACCCAGTTCATGCATCGATTGCCATGGATATAAATACCATTAAAAAGTCGCGCCACCAACCTCAAACCATCGCCAAGTTGTTTGTAGCAGGACTAAAAGCGGATATCCAACATGGGTTATTGACGCATGCCGACATCGAACATTTCAAAGTAGAAATCAATAAACTCATGGATGTTTGCGGTGGTTGTGAACGCATCAAAAACACCCCCATCCCTTTTACCTATTCGGTATTCATCAAAAAATTCATCTTTTTGTACGTGATGATTTTCCCCATCGTTTACAGCACCCAACTCAACTTCTTGATTGCCCCCGTAACCATGTTTGTGCTCTACGTTTTGGCAAGCATCGAACTCATTGCCGAGGAAATCGAAGACCCATTTAACGGCGACGAAAGTGACCTACCCACAGAAGCTATTTCCAAAAACATCAAAATCAGCACCGAGGAATTGCTACTGAACCGCTGATTTATCGCATCCCATTCTCCGCAAACCTTTTCCCCAATCAATCCCCATTCATTTGGATTTGGCAGGGGTTGATTAACTTTGTTCTTTAAACCTCTTAATTGAATTGAATACACAAGATTTCATACAACAACTGTCCTTCGAACGTATCGATGTTTCTTTTGTCGTTGTGGTTGGTTTGTCGATGATTTTTGCGTTCATTTATTTATTTAGATTTTTTGCCAAAATAAAGCGAACTGAATCTCAAGCCGTTGTTTCATCTGCGCCTGGAATTAGCATCATCATCGCATCGCGAAATGCCCTACCCCTGCTAGAAAAAAACCTTCCCAACTGGCTGGCACAAGACTACCCAAACTTCGAAGTCATTATCGCCAACGACCGTAGCACCGACGATACGCCGCTGTTTCTTATCGAACAAAAAGAACTGCATCCAAAACTAAAAGTCGTTTCACTCGATGCCGACTTTGTTAAAATGGGTGGTAAAAAATTGGCACTTACATTGGCAATCAAAAAAGCACAGTACGATCATTTTCTTCTTACCGATGTCGACTGCGTACCCAGCAGCGACCAATGGCTTAAACACATGGCCACTCAGTTCACAAGAGAAAAGCAAATCATTTTGGGTACCGCACCGTTGAAAACCGGAACCGGCTTTTTGGGCGCATTGATTCACCATGAAAATTTACTCACTGCGTTGCATTACCTCGGCCTAGCGGCCTCGGGTAAACCCTACATGGGCGTGGGTCGGAATTTGGCTTATACCCGCAACATTTACAACGAAGTGAATGGTTTTAGCAGCCATCACCATATTCCCGCGGGCGATGACGATCTTTTCGTACAAGAAGCTGCAAACGCCAGTAACACCGCAATTTGCGTGAACCCAGACGCCTTCTGCTACAGCGATGGCCCTGCAAACTGGAGCGCTTACTGGAAGCAAAAGAAACGACATCTATGGGTAGGAAAATCGTATCAAAAAGGGGTAAAACAACTCCTAGCAATTTATCCTATGGCACAATTATTCTTCTGGACAACCATCATCCTTTGGTTCATCCTAGGCAGTCAGATTTTGTGGCCCATCATTGCCATGTTACTAAAATTGATTCCCGAATGGGTTGTTTTCTATCAAAAAGGGAAACTCCTTCAAATGCGGAAATCAACCACTTTTTACCCTGTTTTTAACCTTTTTGAATCTTTCTGGTACGTAGTCACTGGGATCAACGCATTTTTCACCAAAAAAATCAAATGGTAGGACCAGAAATTATATTCCAACACTTCCCCAATCTAACCGAGGAACAAAAAGTACAATTCACACAACTGGGTCCGCTTTACGCAGATCACAACGCGCGTGTCAATGTGATTTCTCGCAAAGACATGGATATGTTCTACATTCACCACGTGCTTCATTCAATGGCATTGGCTAAGACGTGTGAGTTCATGCCCGGGCAGCATTTTATTGATATCGGCACCGGTGGCGGATTTCCAGGGATTCCACTAGCCATCATGTTCCCAAATGTAGAATTTACTCTCGTGGATAGCATCGGCAAGAAAATCGCTGTCGTTAAGGCGGTGATAGATGCTTTGGGACTCAAAAACGCAACAGCCATTCAAGAGCGCACCGAATTACTACCCATGAAATTTGATGGCGCCATAGCTCGTGCCGTAGCACCCGCAATCGAACTCTGGAAGTGGATGGAAAATCACTGGAGCGGAAAACCCCGTTTCTTCCTATTAAAAGGAGGTGATTTGGCCGAAGAAATCAACGAAGTGATTGAATATTCGCAAAAAACAAAAATCAAGTTGCACGCCATCGGCGATATTTACAACGATCAACCCTTCTTCGAAACCAAGAAAGTCGTGAAATTATTTCACGGTCAAATTTGGAAGGAATAATCCAACCTTTCGTTTAAGCCCCTAGAATGACTTTGGCCGATGCCAATGCCGCTGAAAGTCCGTCCGCATTTTTACCCCCTGCCGTAGCAAAAAACGGTTGACCGCCGCCGCCGCCTTGGATTTCCTTGGCACATTCACGAATCATCCGAGTTGCGTTCCAACCTTTTTCTGCAACCCATTTTTCATCGATATAAATGGCCAACCCCGGCTTTTCCTCAGCCAAGAACGCCAAAACCACCACCGGATTGCTCAACTCTTGCTTCAACTGAAAACACAATTGCTTGGCCGCATCCGGGCTAGGTAAGTTCAATTGCTCCAAAACCATTGACACACCCGCAACTGTTTGCACTTTTTGCAACAAACTCGACTTCAACGCCGAAACCTGCTCTGCTTCCATTTGCTCCAACTGCTTTCGCATCGATGCGTTTTCTTCCAATACCTTGCTCACCGCAGAAACAACGTCTTTTGGATTGCCCAAAGCAATTTTCACCTGCGACAACGCCTCCAATTCGCCATTGATGTAATCCAAAGCCGATTGCTGTGTAACCGCTTCAATTCTTCGAACACCGGCAGCCACACTCGACTCACCCAAAATCTTGAAGAAGCCAATCTGCGACGTGTTCGATACATGCGTTCCACCACACAATTCCATGGAATAATCGGCATCAAACTCAATCACACGAACATATTCGCCATATTTTTCGCCAAACAAAGCCGTCGCCCCCATCTTCTGCGCCTCCGCAATCGGAACGTTGCGATGCTCTTTCAATGCGATGCCTTCGCGAATCTTTTCATTCACCCTCACTTCAACCTGCGCGATTTCTTCGTCGGTCATCTTACCAAAATGCGAAAAATCAAAACGCAAAGCCGAATCATTCACCAAACTACCCTTCTGGGCCACGTGAGAACCCAAAGCCTCTTGCAACGCGCTGTGCATCAAGTGTGTAGCACTGTGATTGCTACTAATGCTATTTCTGCGATTTACATCCACTTGGGCCGTAAATGCCTGATCCATGTTTTTTGGCAGCTTGTCGCAAACCAATACATGCAATTTATTCTCTTTTTGGGTATCTATAACCCGCACAATTTCGCCATCCTGACCAACCAACTGACCTGAATCGCCCACCTGTCCGCCACTTTCGGCGTAAAACGGACAAACATCCAAGACTACTTGGTACAAATTCTTACCCTTGGCTACGATGGTTCTATGTCGACTAATCTCCGTCACCGATTGCGTGGTATCATACCCACAAAACGACTCATCGCTGTCGGACATAATAGTATGCCAGTCGCCCGTTTGTTTCACCGCATCGGCCTTAGAGCGATCCTTTTGTGCTTGCAAAGCGACTTGAAATCCGTCCATATCAACCGAACACCCACGTTCGCGGGCAATCAAATCGGTTAAATCGATCGGAAAACCGAAGGTATCGTACAATTCAAAAGCAGTGGCACCATCCACAACACCCTTGGGATGCTGATCGATGAAAGTACCCAAACGCCCCATACCTGAGCTCAAGGTTCTGAAGAATGAATTTTCTTCCTCCTGAATCACACGCTGAACAAAACTCTCTTGGGCTTTTAGTTCTGGGAAACTGCCGGCAAAATAATCGGCCAATCCGGGAACCAACTGGTTAAAGAACGATTCCTGGAATCCCAAGTAAGAATAACCATAGCGAACTGCCCTTCTCAAAACTCTACGAATGACATAGCCCGCACCCGTATTCGATGGCAACTGTCCGTCGGCAATGCACAAACTCACCGCCCTCAAATGGTCGGCTATCACTCGAAATGCAATATCCTGTTCCTCATCATCCCCGTAATTCTTACCACATAATTTAGCGGTATTTTGGATGATGAATTGAAAAACATCGGTATCGTAATTGCTTGATTTTCCTTGAATTCCGCGCACCAATCGCTCAAAACCCATGCCGGTATCCACGTGTTGAGCTGGCAAACGATCTAGGCTACCATCGGCTTTGCGGTTGAATTCCATGAACACAAGGTTCCAGATTTCGATCACTTCGGGATGGTCCTGGTTTACCAGGGTTGCGCCATCAACGGCCTCGCGCTGCTCGGCCGAACGCATATCAAAATGAATCTCGGAACACGGTCCGCATGGACCTGTATCACCCATCTCCCAGAAATTGTCTTTCTTGTTGCCCTTCAAAATCCGGTTGGGATCAATGAACTGGGCCCAACGATCATGCGCTTCTTGGTCGAACAGAATATTGGCAGCTGCATCACCCTCAAAAATAGTGACATACAATTGGTCTTTGGGCAAACCGTACACTTCGGTCATCAATTCCCAAGCCCAGGCAATGGCGTCTTGCTTGAAGAAATCGCCAAAGCTCCAGTTACCCAACATTTCAAACATGGTATGGTGGTAGTGGTCGTGACCTACTTCCTCCAAATCATTGTGTTTTCCGCTCACGCGTAAGCATTTTTGCGAATTAACAACCCGTTTATAGGGCGCTTCGGCGTTACCCAAGAAGTAATCTTTGAACTGATTCATGCCCGCATTGGTAAACATGAGGGTTGGATCGCCTTTGACAACGATGGGTGAGCTTTGAACGAAAGTGTGTTGCTTTGATTCAAAAAACGACAAAAACTTCTGTTTGATTTCGTGACTACTGAGCGCCATGGCGCAAAGATAGTACAGAATGGGTCAAAAATGAGAGGCCGCGCTACGCGCGGCCTCTCATTTTATCACTCTAAAGTTCACAATACTCAAAGTTGAACGTTTCCGCCAAACCCCTATAGCGTTAAATACAATTCAGTTGGGTCAATCAACCTACAGCACTCACCTTTGGCGCTGCATTCTTGATCTCTTCGCTGGCACCGTCCTCAAACTTCTTGAAGTTGTCATTGAACAAATGCGCCAACTTCTCACACTGCTTGTCGTAAGCTTCTTTGTCGGCCCAAGTATTTCTTGGATGCAACAACTCCGATGGAACGCCTTCGCAAGCATCAGGCATCATCATACCAAACACGGGGTGCTCGGTAAAGCTACCATCTAACTTGCCTTCCAATGCCGCGGTAATCATGGCACGGGTGTAAGACAATTTCATGCGACTTCCTACGCCATATCCACCACCACTCCAGCCGGTATTCACCAACCATACGTTGATTTCTGGGCTTGCGCTCAACTTTTCACCCAACATTTTGGCATACACCGTTGGATGCAAAGGCAAGAACACCTGACCAAAGCAAGAAGAGAAGGTAGCTTGTGGCTCGGTAACACCCGCTTCTGTTCCAGCAACTTTAGCGGTATAACCACTGATAAACTGATACATGGCCTGACCCGGATTCAATTTAGAAATCGGAGGTAACACACCAAATGCATCGGCGGTAAGGAAGAAAATATTTTTTGGCGCATCGCCCACTGAAGGCATAGCGATGTTTTCGATATAATCGATGGGGTAAGCAACACGTGTATTCTCAGTCACAGAGATATCGTCGTAGTTTACCACATCAGACCCTTCAAAGAATCTCACGTTTTCAACCAACGCACCATGCTTAATGGCATACCAGATTTGGGGTTCTTTCTCCTCGGTCAAATTCACGCACTTGGCGTAACATCCACCTTCGAAGTTAAATACGCCGTTATCAGACCAACCGTGCTCATCGTCACCAATCAACTTGCGATTTGGATCAGCGCTCAAGGTGGTTTTTCCCGTTCCGCTTAAGCCAAAAAACAACGCAGTATCTCCGTTCACGCCGATGTTGGCAGAACAGTGCATGCTCAATACGTTGCGCTCATGGGGAAGGATATAATTCAATACAGAGAAAATTCCCTTTTTAATTTCGCCGGTGTAGCCAGAACCACCAATCAAAATGATTTTACGACTTACACTTACCATGGTGAAGTTGTGCTGACGGGTACCATCAACCGCAGGATCCGCATGGAACGATGGCGATGCCACGATGATCCACTCGGTAGGTTGCGTCGCGATTTCTTCGGCAGAGGGACGCAAAAAAAGGTGCTTAGCGAACAAGTTCTGGTATGCGCTCTCGGTAACCACTTGAATGTTCAAGCGATTCTTAGGATCGGCACAAGCGAAGGCATGTCGGACAAAAATTTCTTTGCCTTCCATGTGATTCATCACCTTGTTCAATAAAGCATCAAATTTGGCTTCTTCAAATGGCTGATTCACAGCGCCCCACCAAGCAGCATCTGCAGTTTGGGCATCTTTTACCAAGAACTTATCCTTTGGACTTCTACCAGTAAATTCTCCAGTGTCAGCCGCCAAGGCCCCTTGAGATGTGATTCTTCCCTCGTTTCTTTCGAGGGCTTTTACTACGAGTTCGTCTGTGGTTAGATTTTCGAATACGGTCTGGGCGTGATTTTTAATCGACGCAATGATTTCGATATTATTCATGCTATAAATGAAATAACTTTGGCACTGCAAAGGTACTTATTGTAAAGACGGATATTGTTGCCAATTGATATTTCTTTGTAAATGAACTTACGCACAAGTAAAATGAATCAATTTCTGCAAAACAAAAAATCAATTCATTGAATTACAAAGAATTAATAAATTCAACCCTGTCGAAAAGTGTTGTTTTGACACTTGTAAAATTGTGTATTATTTTCTACCCTAGCAGCCCGAGCCAAGCCCAATATCTAGTCACGCAACCCACCTTGAACAAGGTGATTTTTGCTGAAAGTATCGTTCACACTGGGGTTAATCTTTTATACAACGACCATTTAAATCAAGTTAGAACAGGGGGAAATACATGGAAAGTGGGACTGATCGACAATGCTGCAAGGACTTCCTACAATGGCAGAACTGCGCACATTTCGGATGGCATGGCACTAGGAACAGCACTGGCCGCAGGCATGGTCACTTTTGCATTGCCCAAAAATCAGCAAACACAGTATATTCAGCTTGCGGTTCAAAATGTATGGATTACGGCAAATATTACGCAAACGGTAAAAATGCTGGCACTCAGAAACCGCCCGTACACTCAAACACCAGGGTTTGTATCATCAAAAACTGACGACCATTTTAGTTTTTTCAGCGGACACAGCGCAATCACAGCAACCGCAGCAACTACAGCAATCCTGATGGCATTGAATCAACCGAACATGTCGACCTGGGGCAAAGCCGCCGCATATTCCGCTGGTGGACTCGCGCTAACCACTGCCATATTAAGAATCGAAGCAGGAAAACATTATCCCTCAGATGTTGTTACTGGTATATTGGTTGGCGTAGCCGTTGCTGTAATCAATACCAAACTCCATGAAGCCCATTGATTTTATCATGCCCATCCTTTGCGCCATCCCTTTGATTGGATGCACTCAAGTACCTAAAAAATCTCATCAAACAAAAAATCCCTCTAACGAAATGACTCACGTAGAACCTCAAAATCTCGACTCTTGTGTAATTGCCG
>Ga0209443_1001804_pt1 | contig 13086 bp, 9 predicted proteins | sample LauGreBMM110DCMD_2_FD_187571 | JGI IMG/M metagenome (GOLD analysis project Ga0209443, IMG submission 187571) | Freshwater lake microbial communities from Lake Michigan, USA - Su13.BD.MM110.DCMD (SPAdes) (version 2) | ecosystem: Environmental > Aquatic > Freshwater > Lake | place: Lake Michigan... | reverse complement strand
GAACAGCGGCCAGATCTGTTCGCGATCCGTCGGCGGCAGCGCCAACGCGCCGAGCGCGGCGCGGCCGAAGAATCCGAACGTGCCTTCACGGTGCGGCGGCGGCAGCACGCGCAGACGCGGCCGGACCTCGAAGAGGAACATCAGCCAGTGCGCCTCCCCGAGGAACCCGTGCTCGCTCACGATGCCGGTGAGCGAGAGATCCGACGGCGAGAAGCGCAGGCCGGTCTCTTCCCAGGCTTCGCGGCAGGCGCAGGCGTAGGGCGATTCCCCGAGATCGGTCTTGAGCTTGCCGCCGGGGGGCGACCAGAGGCCGAGGTTCGGTTCCTGCGCCCGCTGGAGCAGCAGCACGTCGTCCGCCTCATCGAAGGCGTACAGCAGCGTGGCGATCTTGTGCGGCAACGGAGACACGGCGAGAGAAGATCAGACGGAGCGCACCGGGACAAGCCATGCGCGCGCGGTGAAACACCGGACGTGAGACCTTGGACCCGCGACCCGCCCCCGTCTCACGCCAACACCAGCCGCCGTTCCACCGGCGTCAGTTCGCGCCACTTCCCCTCCGCGAGGTCGCCCAAGGCGAAGGCCCCGATCTGCACCCGGAGGAGCCGCAGCGTCGCGTGTCCCACCGCGGCGGTCATGCGGCGGACCTGACGGTTCTTGCCCTCGTGCAGCTCCAGCGCGAGCCAGCAGTCCGGGACGTTCTTGCGATAACGGATGGGCGGTTCGCGCGGCGGCACCGAAGGCTGCGGATCCGGCAGCCACGCACGGCAAGGGCGCGTCCGGTAGCCCTGGATCTCCACGCCTCGCTGGAGCTGCGCGAGCGCATCGGGTCCCGGGACCCGCTCCACCTGCGCCCAATAGGTGCGTGGATGTCCGCGCTCCGGATCGAGCAACCGCGTGTTCAGACCCGCCTCGTCGCTGAACAGCAGCAGCCCTTCGGAATCGGCGTCCAGCCGGCCTAGCGCGTAGACCCGCGGCGGGAATCCAAACCCGGCGAGCGGACGGTTCGGCGAGCCGTCGGGCGTGAACTGGGAGAGCACGCCATACGGTTTGTGGAAGGCCAACAGCACGGACCGATGACACGGCACCCGCGACCACGCGGCGAGCGGAATCCCGCCGACGCCACGGAGCCGGGAGAAGTCGGATCCGGGAACAGGAACACAGAAAACCTGGAGCTGAAGAGCAAAGCCGGGGCGATCCTGCACCTGAGCCGGAACGATGCAGTAGAGGTCCGGGCGAAACAGGCCACCGGCCTGTTGTGGCGGGCGACTCGCCCGGCGCCCTGGGTTCGCCGGGAATGCATCCTTTGGTTTGCTCGCCTCCGGTGCCGAAACTCGACGGCAAGTTGCCGCCGAGAACGGCCAAGTTGGCCGTGCCACCCAGATCCATCTGCAGGGTTCCGGCTGAAAACGTGCCGTATCCGCGGACCGGCCACGGTCAAAGTCCCTCTAGACGTCCTCTCGGTCGCTTCGCGGTCCTCGTTCTCTTCTGTCCCGGATCCGGTGCGGCTTTCCTGCTTCTTGTTCTCCAGACCGATCTTGCCCCCAACGGCACCGATGACAAACCGGGGGCGCCCCGCTAGAAGCCCTCCGCCCATGGAAGACCGCAACAATCCCAGCGTGAAGTGCCCGACCTGTTCTCAGCGCGGCCATTGGTTCGCCGCGAAATGGGGACCGTTCTGCACGGAGCGTTGCCGGCTGATCGACCTCGGCCAATGGTTCAACGAGGAGCACAAGCTGTCGCGGTCGCTCACGCCGGGCGACTTCGAGGGCTTCGACGAGCTGCCGCCCGGACCGCATCTCGACCGCCCCGAGGTGGGGTGATCCGCGATCCTTTCCTTGAGTTCCTGACCGCGCCGGTGCGTGCTGACGTCCTCTCACCGCATGAAGACGTCCATCCCGTCGATCCCTCGTCGCCGTTTCCTCCAGACGACCGGCACGCTCGCCACCTTGCTCGCGCTGCGCCAGGCGCCGGCGGTGCTCCGCGCCGCGGAGGGTACCGGTCGCGTCCGCGTCGCCGTGCTGGGGCTCGGCCGCGGGATGGACCACATCTCGGCGTATCTCAAGATCCCGACCGCCGAGATCGCGGCGGTGTGCGACGTGGATTCCCGCCGCCTCGCGAAGGGCGTGAAGGCGGTGGAGACGGGATCCGGCAAGGCGCCCCGGGCGTTCGGCGATTTCCGGCGCATCCTCGATGACAAGTCGATCGACGCCGTGTCGATCGCGCTGCCGAACTTCTGGCACGCCCCGATGACCTTGCTCGCCTGCGCGGCCGGCAAGCACGTCTACGTGGAGAAACCCGGCAGCCACAACGCCCACGAGGCCGGTCTGATGGCCGTCGCCGCGCGCAAGCACGGCCGCCACGTGCAGATGGGCAACCAGCGCCGCAGCGTGCCGGAGGTCATCGAAGCCATCGCCGGCCTCCGGTCCGGCGAGATCGGTCCGGTCCGCTTCGCGCGTTGCTGGTACGATGCCGACCGCAAGACCATCGGCCGCGGCAAGCCATCGTCCGTCCCCGCCGAGATCGACTACGGGCTCTGGCAAGGACCGGTCCCGGAGCGGCCGTACGTGGACAACCTCATCCATTACAACTGGCATTGGCGCTGGCACTGGGGCGGCGGCGAGCTGGCCAACAACGGCATCCACGCGCTCGACATCGCGCGCTGGGGCCTCGGCGTGGATCATCCACGGCGCGTGACGGTCAACGGCGGCCGCTACCACTTCGACGATGACCAGGAGACGCCGGACACCACCGTCGCCACCTACGACTTCGGCCACTGCGGCGCGAGCTGGGACGCGAGCAGTTGCCTGCCCCGGAAGGAGGAAGCGCATCCGTTCGTGACCTTCTACGGCGACAAAGGCTCACTCGCGCTCGACAGCGGCGCGGGATACCGGGTCTCCGGCCTCGATGGCAAAATGGTGCGCGAGGTGAAGGGCAGGTTCAGCGACATCCCGCACTTCACGAACTTCCTCGCGGCCATCCGCGACGGCGCGAAGCTGAACTCGGAGATCGGCGAAGGGCAGAAAAGCACGATGCTCTGCCACTTGGGCAACATCGCCTATCGGACACGGTCCACGCTCACGGTGGATCCGGCGACCGGCCGTATCCAGGACGCGACCCCCGAGATGAAGCGCCTCTGGGGCCGCGAGTACCGCAAAGGCCGGGCACCGAAGGTTTGAGCCGGAACCATGCGATTGGATCCGGGTGGCACGGCCAACTTGGCCGTTCTCCGCGGCAACTTGCCGCCGAGTTTCGGCACCGGCAGCGCGCACACCAAAGGGTGCGTTCCCGGCGCACCACTGCCCCCAAGATAGGGCGGCGCTGCTGCGCCGCCGATACTTCGGCCGGACCCGCGTCGCGAGGTCCCGGCCAGTCAGCCGGCCGCGACACCGGCGGTCGGCATTCCACGGACGCGCGGCAGCGCCGAGATACGCCAATCCCGATCGATCGGCGGCTTGCGCCGCCGATCGATCCCCGCAGAATCCACCCGGAGCGGCGGTGACCGCCAGATCCTCAGATTTCCTTTCCCACCATGGCAAAAATTATCGCGGAGATGCTCGTCGAGACCGTCACGATGGAGTTGCCCGACGTGAAGACCGTCCACCTCAAGTGGCCCGAGGGCTACGATCCGGGCGACTTCAAGACCGGCCAGTTCATCACCGTCTACTGGCCCCACAAGATGAAGTACAAGCGGGCCTACTCGCTCAGCTCGTCGGGCTTGGACCGCGGGTTCTACGACGTCACCATCAAGCGCGACGGCAAGATGGGCACCAGCATCGTCGATTGGGTGGAGGCCGGCGACAAACTGTTCGTCATCCCGCCCGCCGGACGCTTCTTGCCGGTCTTCGACCCGCCCGGAAAGCACCTCATCTGCGTGGCCGGCGGCTCGGGCGTGACGCCGTTCCGCGGATTCGTCCGCGAGGCCACGGCGCGCGATCTGGACACCCGCATCACCGTCCTTTACACGGTGAAGACGACCCAGGACATCATCTTCGAGAAGGAGTTCCGCGAGCTGGAGGCCCAGAACCCGCGCTTCAAGTTCAACGTCACCTGTACCCGTCTCGCTCCCGAGGACCCTTGGACCGGCCGACGCGGCCGGATCACCCCGGACTGGGTGAAGAGCTTCGTGGCGGATCCGGCCGAAACCGTCTTCTACGCCTGCGGCACCAACGAGATGGTCAACGGCATCGAGCACCTCGTGCTCCACGACCTCGGTCTACCGAAGGAGCAGATGAAGCTGGAGAAGTGGGGCTGACCCATCGGTCGTCCACCGCCCTGATCATGCCCCTCAAACTCACGCCCCTCCACTCCGCCCATCAGAAGCTCGGCGGCAAGCTCATCGAATTCGGCGGATGGGAGATGCCCGTCCAGTATTCGTCCATCGTCGACGAGCATCGGTGCGTCCGGCGCGCGGCCGGGATCTTCGACATCTGCCACATGGGCGAGGTGCTGATCACCGGCCCGGGCGCCGAAGGCTTCCTCAACGAGACGCTCACCAACGACGTGCGCAGACTCGCGGTCGGCGACGGCCAGTACAGCCAGATGTGCACGGAGAGCGGCGGCACGGTCGACGACCTGTACGTCTACCGCATCGCGCCGATGGAGTACCTGCTCGTCATCAACGCCAGCCGGATCGACGTCGACGTCGCCTGGCTGCAGGAGCGCATCTGCGGCTCGTCGCACCGCTCGGGCGTGATCTTCGAGGACGCCTCCGGCCGTCTCGGCGCGGTGGCCATCCAGGGTCCGCGCGTCGCCTCGTTCATCGACCTGCTGTCCGCCGGTCCTTCGCTCGCCGGCGCCGCGGTCGACGGCGCCTCCTCGCTGAAGAAGAACCAGATCGGCGCCTGGGAACAGGCCGGCCAAAGGATCTGGGTCGCCCGGACCGGCTACACCGGCGAGGACGGCTTCGAAGTGGTCGCTCCGGCGTCCCTCATCGAGGACATCTGGACCCGCACGCTCGCCGCCGGCCACACCGTGTGCATCCAGCCCATCGGCCTCGGCGCCCGTGACACGCTCCGCACGGAGGTCTGTTATCCGCTCTACGGGCACGAACTGGACGAGAACACCTCGCCCATCGAGGCCGGTCTCGGCTACTTCGTGTCTTTCGACAAAGGCGATTTCGTCGGCCGCACCGCGCTGCTCGACCAGAAGACCAACGGCGTGAAGAAGAAATCCGCCGCGTTCAAGATGGCCGAAAAATCCGCCCCGCCGCGGCCCGGCTATGCCATCTTCGCCGGCGGCGAGAAGGTCGGCGATGTCGTCAGCGGGACCCAGAGCCCGTCGCTCAGTACCGGGATCGGGATGGGCTACGTCCCTCCCGCGATCGCCGTGCCCGGAACGAAGATCGAGATCGAGGTGCGCGGACGCCGGTTCGCCGCCGAGATCGTGAAGAAGCCGATCTATCGCAAAGCCTGATTGACCCCCGCGCCGTCTGTTTCCGACACTCGCTCCCCATGAGTTCGCAAGTCCCCGCCGATCTCCGCTACACGAAGTCCCATGAATGGGTCCGCATCGCCGGCGACGCGGCCACGGTGGGCATCACCGACCACGCGCAGCACGAGCTGACCGACGTGGTGTTCGTCGAGTTGCCCGCCATCGGCCGCAAGGTGAAGGCCGGCGAGGCCGTCGCGGTCGTCGAATCCGTGAAGACGGCGAGCGATATCTATTCCCCGGTGAGCGGCGAGATCATCGCCGTGAACGACGCCGTGGTCCAGGACCCCTCGCTCACGAACTCCGCGCCCTACGCCGCCGGCCACTTCTTCCAGGTCCGACTCAGCGCCCCCGCCGAGGTCGATTCCCTGCTGACGCCGGCCGATTACGCGAAACAGATCGGCGCCTGAGCCGCAGCGCGTGATCGTGCGTGATCGTGCGTGATCTTTGTAGGGCAGGCTTTCCAGCCTGCCGGTCCACCGGACTTTCCAGTCCGGTGGCCCGCGTCCTGCGATTGAAAAGCCGCCCGCACCAACCCGCTGAAAAGCCGTCCCCACGGTCGCTCGGTCCACCTTCTGGCGCCTGCAAGCGGCCCGTCACCCACGATACCGGTTCCGTTCCTTCCGGTTGTGGCTGCGCACGTCGTGGTCCAGCTCATCGAGAGCCGACCTCACCTGCGCGATGAACATGGCGCAGCTGGAAGCGTATCCCCCGAAGCCGACGACCGTGTCGCGCTCCGCGTGGTCGTCGGTCACCGCCAACACCTCGCCATACGCCTTCATCCGGTACGCGGCCCGCTCGATCAGGTCGTCGGCCGTGTTCCCCGCCTTTGAGAACAGGATCTCCACGTCGCGCGTGCTGGCCATCTTCGCGGTGCCCGGCGCGGCGCCTTGGCCGTCGAAGATGATGGTCAGCGGCGTGTGCGTCGCATCGCGGTACTGCGTGAGCTTGGCCACCAGCGCCTCGCGGGCCGCGGCGGAATGGCGCGGCGCTCCCGGCGCCAGTTCGGGCCAGTTGTGCAGCAGGCTGTAGCCATCGATGAGGATCCGGACGAGCGCCACGGCGGCAAGGATGAGGGGTGACAGCGGAAGGATGAAGCCAAGAGGTGGATCGCTCCGGATGCCGCTGCTCCGTTCGGGCATCGACGATCCCGCTAGAAAACGTGCATCTGGACGAATCCTTGCCGAGAGCCTGTTGGAAAACTCCGGGATCCTCTCGATCATGCGGGTCCTCGAAGCTGGATGCGCATCTTGGCGAGGAGGTCCCATGATCGCGGACGGGACGGCGGTGGTTTCGCGGTGCGTCGAACAGAACCCTTCTTGCTCGCTCGCTGTGAAATTCGGTTCACCCCTCCGCCTTCCTCCTCCACCCTTTCCACCCATGAGTTCCGTCGTCCTGAACCCGCAGCTCGCCACGCTGCCGGTGTACATCCCCGGCAAACCGATCGACGAGGTCGCCCGCGAGCACGGCCTCCGGCCCGCCGACATCATCAAGCTCGCCTCGAACGAGAACCCGCTCGGCCCCTCGCCGATGGCGTTGGCCGCGATGGCGGACGTGCTGAAGAACCTCCACCTCTATCCCGACGGCAATTCGTTCCACCTGAAGCGCAAGCTCGCCGCCAAGCTCGGCGTCGAACCGGCGAACCTCGTGCTCGGCTCCGGCTCCAACGAGATCATCGAGTTCCTCGGGCACGCGTTGCTCGGGGCCGGCGACGAGGTCCTCGTCTCGGAACATTGCTTCGCGGTGTACCCGATCGTGGCGGCGCTCTTCGGGGCGAAGCTCGTCACCGTTCCGGCCCAAGGCTTCCACGCCGACATCGAGGGCCTGCTCCGGGCGGTGACGCCGCGCACCAAGCTCCTTTTCCTCGCCACCCCGAACAACCCCACCGGCACCCTCACCTCGCGCGAGGACCTGTCGCGGCTGCTCGCCGAGGTCCCGCCGCACGTGCTCATCGCGCTGGACGAGGCCTATGTGGAGTTCCTCGCGGATCCGCTGGATTCCATCGCGCTGGTCCGCAGCGGGGTCCGGCCGAACCTGGTCCTGCTCCGGACGTTCTCCAAGATCTTCGGCCTCGCCGGCCTCCGCCTCGGCTACGGCATCGGCGCGCCGGACATGGTCGCCGCGCTGGAGAAGGTGCGGCAGCCCTTCAACATCAACTCGATCGCGCAGGCCGGCGCCCTCGCCGCGCTCGACGACACCGCGCACCTCGACGACACCCGGGCCAACAACCGTCGGGGCCTCGACCTCCTGCATTCGGAGTTCGCGCGGCTCGGGCTGGAGTTCGTGGAGTCGCACGCGAACTTCGTCCTCGTGAAGGTCGGCGACGGCGCCAGGGTCTTCTCCGAGCTACAGAAGCGCGGTGTCATCACCCGGCCGATGGGCAGCTACCGGTTGCCCGGCTGGATCCGCATCTCGGTCGGGACGCCGGCGGAGAACGACCGCTGTCTCGCCACGCTGCGCGAGGTGCTCGGCCGCTGAAGGATGAGGGACGGCGCATCTCAGTTTCTGACAGACTATCCATCCGCCAAGAACATCGCGAAGCGATGTCAGCCATTAGCCGGGGGTCGAGGAGCGCAGCGACGACACCCCCGGATACCGTGGGCCAGAGCCACGACCCCGGCAGGGGTCGCAGAACCGTCAGCCCGTTCGTGGTCTGGCACCCGTTCTAGGGTGCTTTTCTCCTCGTCGGTCACCGGGGGTGTCGCTATCGCTCAATCCCCGGCTGATGGCTCGCAAGCCTCCGGCTTGCAAAGTCGACACCACCTCCCTGCAAGAAACCGATTTGAGCCCGGAGGCCGCTGAGCGGGCCCGGGCGGCGGCCGCCGGACGAGTCGAGGCTTGCGCCCCCGACGGCAACGGCAATCCTCCCGCCCGCCATGTCGAAATCGCCTGACTCCAAACCCGCGGCTTCCGATCCGCTGCTGGTCCTGATCGCCGCCCTGCTCCTGCTCGCGGCCGTCGCCACCATCTACTTCGCCGCCACGGCTCCCTCGAAGGAGTCCGCGCACCAGCCCGCGCCCCGCCCGCGCCCGATCCTCCAGGACGAACCGCGCGTCGTCGTCGTGAACAAGTCCGTGCCTGGCGCGCACAGCGCCCCGGCGGCCCATGCCGCGGAAGGCCACGCCAAGGCCGAGGAGAAGGCGCCGGAAGCCAAGCCGGCCGAGGCGAAGCCCGCCGCCGTGGCCGTCGCGACCGTGGCCGCGCCCGACGTGAAAGCCACCGCGGACGGCAAGGTCCACGGCAAGGTCGTCCTCAAAGGGACGCCGCCCGCCGAGAAAACGATCGGCGCCGTGAAGAGCGACGCGAACTGCGGCAAGGCCCACACCGGCGCACCCGCGACGACGCGGAACTACGTCGCCGCGGCCGATGGCGGGCTCCGCTACGCCTTGGTCCGCATCGTCAGCGCCCCGGCGGGCGCCGGCAAAGCCGCTGAACCGGAGCTCATCGACCAGATCGGCTGCATGTACGAGCCGTACGTCTCCGCGGTCTTGGCCGGACAGACCTTCAAGGTCCGCAATTCCGACCCCTTCATGCACAACGTGGCCGCCACGCCGAAGGTCAACAAAGGTTTCAACTTCGCCCAGGCCAGCGCCGGCCAGGTGAACGAGAAGGTCTTCGACAAGCCTGAGCTCGGCGTGAAGCTGGCCTGCAACGTCCATCCGTGGATGGCCTCGTATGTCCACGTGCTGGAGAACCCGTTCTTCGCCGTGACCAACGCCAAGGGCGAGTTCGTCCTGCCCGAAGGCCTTCCTCCCGGGAAGTACACGCTCGAGGCCAACCACGCGAAGGCCGGCACGGTCACCGCGGAGATCGAGGTCGCCGCCGGCAAGGGCGCCGCGGTCACCTTCGAGCTGGGCGTCAAGTGACGCCCAGCCCGTCGGGTGCGATTGGAAGTGGCGGACACTTCTGGTGAGGTAGCGCAGATTGGCAGTCTGCTGTATCGCGGGTTGGCAACCCGCTGGGCGTTGATATCACCAGGGCGAAGGGATTGCCGCCGCCCTGGACGGCTACCAGCCGGCGACACGACTGCCAGTCTGCGCTACTTCCGACGCTTCGGATCGCACCCCCGGCCCGTCGGGTGCGATCCGCTCAGCTCAATCGTAGCGCAGGTTTGCAACCTGCCGTATCGCCGAGTTGCACTCGGCAGGGCGTCGGCATGGCCAAACCGCTCGCTTTCCGCAGCGCCTGCGGATCCCGGATCCGCGATACGGCAGAGTCCGACCCTGCGCTCCTTATGCCGCTGCGTCCGCCGCCTCGGATCGCACCCCCAGCCAGTCGGGTGCGATCCGCTCGGCTCACTCGAAGATATCGCCGGCGGGGCGGGCCATCTTGCCCCACTTCTCCCAACCCGGGATCGGGTGCTCCTTCATGATCTCCTCGACCATGTAGAAGTCGGACCGGGCCTTGGTCTTCTCGCGGATCTTCGCGACCTGGGCCGGTTTGATGAAGGGCAGGTTGTTGCCGAACGATTGGCGCACGTAGCTGATCACCCCGGCGACCTCCTCATCGGTCAACATGCCGGCGAAACCGACCATCGGCGGGACCCCGTTGGTCGGTCCGAGGCGTTGTCCGCCCAGCTCCAGCGGGCCCCAAAGCCCCTTGAGCACGACCTTGATCAACCGCTCGTCGTCGACCAACCAGGGGTTGCCGGGCACGTTGAGCGGCGGATAGATGCCGGGCGTGCCGGTGCCGGCGGGCTGATGGCAGGTGGCGCAATGCGCGTCGCGGTGGAAGACCTCCTTGCCCAGCGCATAGACCTTCACCTCGGCGGCATCCAGCGGGCGGGTCGGACCGTAGTCACGTTTGTCCGCGGCGGGCGGAGCGGAACCGAGCTTGAAGGTACCGGCGAGGTAGTCGCGGGCGTTGGGGTTCGTGGCGATGGTTTGCGGCTCGGCCAACGCGAGGGCGGCGACGTCGTCCTTGAGCGTGGTCTCGAGGATCTGCTTGGTGACCGGGCTCATCCACTTGTCCATGGGATGCCTTAGCGCATCGAGGACGATCTTGGCGCCGTCCATGTTGTCGAGCCACGAGGCCGCGACGATGGCTTCGAGGCGGACGCGTCCGTTCGGGTCGTTGGCTGCCTGGCGGAGGAGCGCGACCGCGTTCGAGATCTGGTGCGTGGTGTAGCGCAAGACGTGCGCGGCGACCGTGCGCGGCTGGGGCGAACGGGCGTTGAGGCAGGCGATGAGCAGGCCGGTGTCGGGCTTGTTCTGCGCCCAGGTGGCCCAGAGCGCCTCGCAGAGGTGGTGCTCATAGCGCGGATCCGATTTGTCGAGCTTGGCGGCCCATGCCTTCACGGCGGGGACGACTTCCGAAGCGGGATGCGCGCGCAGCTCGCGGCGGGTGCGGTAGCGGGTGCGGTACTCGGGCAGCTTCAGGTTCTCGAGCAGGGCGGCGACGCTGGCGCCGGCGACCTGGGCGGGCTTCACGAGCGGACGGGACGGATAGGTGACGCGGTAGATGCGGCCGTGTTCGTGGTCGCGGTTCGGATCGCGCGCGTTGTGCTGCATGTGGCCGATCAGCGCGTTGTGCCAGTCGAGGAAGTAGAGCGAGCCGTCCGGCGCGAACTCCAGGTCGACCGGGCGGAAGTTCGGGTCGCTCGAGCTGATCAGGTCGCCGGCCAAGCTGCCGGTGAAGCCGGAGCCGTCGTCGCGCGGCGCGGCGAAGCTGAGGCCGAGGAAGCCGATGCTGTTGCAGGTCATGAACTGCCCCTGCCGGTCGTCCGGGAAATGCCGGGACGACACGAACTCGGAACCCGAGGTCGGACGCGAGCGCTTCGGCACGTAGTCGCCGGCCCGCTGGATCTCGACGCCGTAGGGCATCTTCGCCGAGATGGGCAGGGCCCAGTAGTTCTCGCCGCTGGAGGCATCGGAGAGCACGCACTGTTCCCAGTCGTCGAAGGCGATGCCCCACGGGTTGTTCACGTCCGATTGGATGTAGCGTTCCAGCTTGAAGCGCTTGGGATCGAAGCGCCACGCACCGCCGTCGTTGCAACGCTGCGGCCCGTAGGGCGTCTCCACCTGGCTGTGGAGGAAGCGGCCTTCGAGCAGGTAGAAGGCGCCCGAGGCATCGGCGCTGTAGGCCGAGATCGCGTGGTGCGTGTCGTGCGTGTCGAACCCGTGCATGAGGATCTCCATGCGGTCGGCCTTGTCGTCGTGGTTGTCGTCCACCAGCAGGCAGAGGTTCGGCTCCTGCGAGAGGTAGACGCCTTCCGGCGCGAGCTCGAAGCCGATGGGCAGATGAAGATGGTCGGCGAAGACCGTCTGCTTGTCCGCGCGGCCGTCGCCGTCGGTGTCCTCGAAGATCAGGATCTTGTCGTCGGGCCGGGATGCGCCCGGCTTGTAATGCGGATAGGCCGGCGTGGTGGCGACCCAGAGACGCCCACGGGCGTCGAAGGACATCTGGACCGGCTTCTTGAGGTCGGGGAACTCCTTCTCGGAGGCGAAGAGCTCGACCTTGTAGCCGGGCATCACGGTCATCTTCTCGATGGCCTTCACGCCGTCCACGTAGTCCACCGGGCGCTTGAAGTTGGTCGGCACCGCCGGGATCGAGCGGGTGTTTGAATCATCGGCCGCGACCTTCTTCGCACGGCCGGCGGCGATGTCGTGCACCACCGTGTCGCGGATGGCCATCATCTCGCGCGTCTTCTGGACCTCGTCGGGATAGTTCTGCGGGCCGAACGGATCGTAGCGCTGCCCGTGCGTGTGGACGCCGTTCACCAGGTTGTAGTCGTTGTTCCAGAAGTAGTCCTTCTCCTTCACCGCGGCGTTCATCAGCACGGCATCCGTCTTGGACTTGCGCGGTGTCTTGCCGAAGGCGCCGTCGGCCAGCACGGCCCCCAGCTCTTGGTATCCGGCCTCGGTGGGGGCGAACCCGTTGATGGTGAGCGCCGGCTGGCCCTTCTTGGCGTAGCGCGCCCGGGAGAAGCCGAAGAAATCCACGAAGGTCAGCCCGTGTTTCTTGGCGACGCCGCGGACCGCCTCGGCGTAGAGCGCGAGGCTGGTGTTCTCCTTCTTGCCGTCGGGCAGGTCGCGCTTGGCCGAGAGGTCCTCGAACGCGAGCGGCGAGACCAGCACGAGCCGCGGCGCCGCGGCGCCGTTGTACGCCTTGGACAACGTGTGCACGACGAAGGCGTCGAGCTCCGCCTGGAAATTCGCCACCCGCGCCGGCCCGTCGAACGATTCGTTGTAGCCGAAGAAGGCGACGAGCGTGTCGGCCTTCAGATGGGTGAGCCACTGGTCGGGCGTGGGGAAGAAGCCCTTGCCGAAATGCGAGTTGAGCTCGGGATGGAACTGAGCCGCGCCGGGGAAGGCCCATTGCGAGACGCGGGCCGGATGCGGCCGGAATCCCGGGGTGTCGCCGGGACGCCCCATGTTGCGGACGATGAGATGCTGCTCCGGGAAGCGCAGGTGCAGCTCGGTCTCGAGCCGGCTGTAGTAGACGTCGCGTTCGGCGAGGCCGTTGCCGATGAAGACGATGCGCTCGCCCGCGGCCGGCGTCGCGACGGCCTGGGACCGCGCGGTCGTCGCCGGCACCGGCTCGGCGGTCGCGGCGTGGGGACGGTTGTTGGGCTCCGCGGCGCGGACGGTCAGCGCGACCGCCACGGCGGCGAAGATCGATGGGAACAGAGATCTCATGGACGGACTGTGCAAGACGGAC
>Ga0209443_1001801_pt1 | contig 13113 bp, 10 predicted proteins | sample LauGreBMM110DCMD_2_FD_187571 | JGI IMG/M metagenome (GOLD analysis project Ga0209443, IMG submission 187571) | Freshwater lake microbial communities from Lake Michigan, USA - Su13.BD.MM110.DCMD (SPAdes) (version 2) | ecosystem: Environmental > Aquatic > Freshwater > Lake | place: Lake Michigan... | reverse complement strand
AAATTGAATGGAATAACTTAAAGGAAGGGGATTTAATATTTTTTAAAACAGATGGACGTCGCCGCATTTCACATGTGGGTATTTATTTAGCCAATAATAAATTTGCGCATGCTAGTACAAGCCAAGGGGTAACGATTGGTGATTTAACTGATCCTTATTGGCAAAGAAGGTTGTATAGTTTAGGAAGAACTAGCCCACAATAATAAAAATAATTACTACTTATTTTTCGATGGTCGTATTTACGTAATACAATCTATTAATAAGTTTTACAAATTCTTTAATATCAAAATCCGCTTGGGTGATTAATTTCTTTTGCGGAATATAATCCATTGGACTTAATTGGTATTTATTTCCTTTGTAATTAAAAGCTATGGGTAGGTTAAAACCAACCACACAATTTTTCCATTGGTAAGTAAGAATTTTTTCTTTCTCATCATATTGGTAAACTAAGGAAGGGATTTGCGTATTTCTTAAATATTGGTTAAAGATTTTATTATAGTTGAATCCAGCAGATTTGGAAATATAATTTTCAATGTCAACACTATTTACTGTTTTATGATAAAATTGTTTGTTGAGATTAATAAGTATCTGACGGAACAAAGAATCATTATCCATGGAGTGCCTTATGGTATGAATTAAATTTGCGCCTTTATTATACATGTCGCCATCACTTTGCTCATTAACGCCGTAATTTGCAATGATGGGTTTGTTGTTTTGGATGCCACGTCTAATTCCAAAATTATAATCATTACCTGCTTCAATCCCATAATAGTATTCGGTCATCAAGGTTTCTGTATAATTTGTAAATCCTTCATGCACCCACATATCAGCTATATCATTGGTAGTAATATTATTGGCAAACCATTCGTGTCCACTTTCGTGCACAATGATAAAATCCCATTTCAAACCCCATCCTGAACCTGACAAATCACGACCTAAATAACCATTGCCAAATTTGTTACCATAGGCAACTGCTGATTGGTGCTCCATGCCTAAATGGGGTGATTGCACTAATTGATAGCCATCCTCATAAAAAGGGTATGGCCCCATCCAGTATTCAAATGCTTTTAACATTTGTGGTACTTGTGTGAATTGTGCTTTTGCTTTAGTAGAATCTTGCTTTAATACCCAATAGTGTAAATCTAAATTTCCTTTTAAGCCATTATAATTTTCACTCCAACCCATGTAATCTCCAATATAAGGGACGATATTATAATTGTTTATAGGGTTTTTAACTTCCCAGGTATAGCTCGTAAGTTGATGGATATTTTCTTTTTTTATCATTCGGCCATTTCCAACACCCATCAATGAATCAGGCACATTCATGGTTAGGCTTGCTCCCTGGTCAGGTTCGTCAGATTGATGATCCTTACAAGGATACCAAACAGAAGCACCCAATCCTTGACAAGCCACTGACATCCATGGTTTACCATTGGCATCTTTTTTCCAAATCCAGCCACCGTCCCAAGGTGGGCGAACAGCTTCAACTGGAATACCATGGTAGTAAATAACTAATTTAAAATTTGCGTTTCTATTTAACTTTTCATTGAAGTTGACGAGCGCTACATTTTCATTTCTTGAATAGGTCAGGGATTTACCTGATTTTGCATTAGGCGCAAAATAAATGACACTATCAATGATCAAAGGCTGTTGTAAATCAATTTGAATGTTATTGGTGGGCTTTATAACTTTCGCTGTCCAACTAACTAGACCAATGATAGATTTGGTTTCATAGCTAGGTGTTACAGTTATATCATAATGTTGAATATCAAACCAATCTCGGTGCTCATTTAAACTTCCTCTTAAAGTATCCTGTAAATTAAATACGGGTTGACTATTTAAAGCCAATGAAAAAATAGACAATAAAATGATACATAAAGATTTTTTCATAAGAGCGCTTTAATTAGTCGTAATTGAATAACCAATAATGATGACGTATGAAATTTAATCTTTTATTAATTTATCAGCAAATACTTTTTCGAATTTCTCCAATTTAGGACCAATCACATATCTGCAATAACCTTGATTTTTATTATTGTTATAATAGTTTTGGTGATAATTTTCAGCAGCATAAAACTTTTTGAATGCTTCAACGGTGGTCACAATGGGATTAGGCCAAGCTTTAGCCGCGTTCAATTCATTGATATATTTTAAAGCTAAGTCGGATTGATGTTTGTTGTGAAAAAATACAACACTCCTATATTGTGGCCCAATGTCATTTCCTTGTTGGTTTAAAGTGGTAGGGTCATGAGTTTTCCAAAAAACGGATAATATTTCGTCTAAACTAATCTTTGTGGTATCAAATAATACCTGACATACTTCAGCATGCCCCGTATTTTTATCGCAAACCTGCTCATAGGTGGGGTTGTCAACAAAGCCGCCACTATAACCACTGGTTACTTTAACAACTCCTTTTAAACGTTGAAAAAAGGCTTCGGTACACCAAAAGCAGCCAGATCCGAGTGTTATGGTTTCTATATTTGTCATATTTATCTTATTCGGTTTAGTGTTTGTATTATTTTGGGCACATGCGCTAAAGCATATAAATAGGTATAATAAAAGACTTGTTTTTTTTAGGCCTTGCATAAACTTGTTTTTATAAATATAATACAAATAATATACCCAAATTGTTTAAAGCAGGTTAATGTTTATTTAAGTAAATTTGTGCCCTCATACGCCCATGAAAGTATATCCAGAAAATGCATTATCTCAGTTAGAATTTGATAAAATCATAACAATTTTATTAAACTATTGTCAAACGACAATCGGTAAGGAATTGGTAAATGATATCCGGATTCATACTCATTTAAAGTATATACAAACGGCCTTACAACAAACACAGGAATTTAAATATATCAGATCGGCGGGTCAATATTTTCCCACTGATTTTGTAATTGATATCCGAAGGGATTTGAAATTGCTAGGTATCCCAGGGGCACAATTGGTAGGAGAGCAGTGGCTATTGGTGAGAAAGTTAGCAGATCATACATCTCAGGTTTTTAAATGGTTTGATGCTGAAAGACAATCAGCCTATGCTGCTTTGTATGAAATAGTGGCAGATTCTTATTATGAAAAATGCATCATTGAAATGATTGATCTTGTTGTAGATGAAAGAGGTTCAGTGAAAGATAATGCATCGGATGATTTGGCCAAGATAAGGATGCAGTTGTATAAAAAAAGACAGGAGCTTCGCCGCATTTTTGAAAAAGTAGTGAGTAAGTTAGCCAAATCTGGTTATACTGCAGATATTGATGAAAGCTTTAGTAATGGAAGAAGGGTAGTTGCAGTTTTTTCAGAATACAAACGACAAGTAAAAGGTTTTTTACACGGAGAAAGTGATAGTCGTAAAACGGCTTTTATTGAACCAGAGGAAACTATTGAATTAAATAATGAATTATATAGTTTAGAACAAGAAGAACTGAAGGAGGTGCAGCGGGTATTACGACAACTAACTGCACAATTGTCACCTTATTCAAGTTTATTAATGAACTATTTACAGATTATTGGGCAATTTGATTTTGTAAAAGCAAAGGCAATGTTGGCAATAGATATGAATGCACAATTGCCCATGGTTAATAACTTGGCCACTTCGCATTTGATAGATGCTTATCATCCTTTGCTGTACATGTACAATAAGTCATCAGGTAAAAAAACAATTCCTGTCAACATTCAATTGGACGATAATACGCGGATACTAATTATCAGTGGGCCTAATGCTGGTGGTAAAACAGTATCCATGAAAACATTGGGACTCAATCAAGTGATGCTGCAGAGTGGCTTATTGATTCCGGTACATCCAGATTCTCAAATGGGTATTTACAAACAATTATTTATACAATTAGGGGATACGCAAAATTTGGCATTTGAATTAAGTACCTATTCAAGTCATTTGATTCATATGAAACATTTCATTGAAAATGCGAATGGAAAAACCTTATTTTTTATTGATGAATTAGGAAGTGGTAGTGATCCACATTTAGGTGGTGCTTTTGCGGAAGTAATATTGGAGGAATTATCACATCGACATGCTCAAGGTATTGTGACTACGCATTATTTGAATTTAAAAGTGATGGCGAATCATAATAAGGGAATTGTGAATGGTGCCATGCAATTTGATGAAGTTAAGTTGGAACCATTGTATCAATTGGTGATAGGTAAGCCAGGAAGTTCCTACACATTTGCTATTGCTGAAAGAATTGGCTTGCCGAAAAATTTAATAAATCGTGCTAGGAAATTGGTGGATAGTCATCACTTTGAATTAGATAAATTATTGAATAGTACCGAACAGGATTTGCAATTAATTCAAAAGGAACGACGTGATTTAATTAAGAAATTAAAGGAGGTGGACATTTTACAAGCGGAATTAAGTAAAACCCTGAATAAGGAAAAGCATTTACAACAGATCACCTTATTAAAGGAACAGAATAGGGTTGCGGAGGAAAAGTTCACTTACTTAAAGGAAATGGAGCGAAAACTAAAGCAAATTGCGTTGGATTGGAAAAAAGCAGAAAAGAAGGAAGAAGTAGTTAAAAATTTATATAATTTATTGTTTAAGAAAAATGATAAAATTGTGATAAATAAATTGGCAAAGAAGGTAGATAAGAATTATAAGGAACTTTCTAAACCTATTGTAGTGGGCGATACCGTGAAGATGAAAAACAATTATCAAGTGGGCGAGGTGCTAGATATCAAAGGGAAAAGGGCCATTGTTAAAATAGGGCAATTACCCATGAATATTGATTTGGTTGATTTGGTCGTGGTTGAGAAGATTATATCTAGTGTTTAATCTAATAATTGATCACATCATTATATATTATTAATTAAAAATATATAACCATAAATCCTTGATAATTCCATGAAATGTTTACCTTAGTGTTTAATTACAATTGAATTTTTTTATGAGAAAATTTATTACCTATTTAGGATTGATTATAGTTGTATTATTTACAGCTTGTAATAAATCTGTGGTGTATGAGTTGGATTATGCATATAATAAGCGCCTTATTACTAGTGAAGTAAGAGATAAGTTTGTTGGAAATTGGTCGAGAGCCATCACTTTACAAATGCCTGATTTTGTATTTAATGCTAAGGATTCTATCAATCCCGGGGTAATCAAGTTTGCAGATACCATTATTATAAGAACCATAAAAGATCCATTAGATAAAAATGGTTTGGCATATTTGGATTCCTTAAATATTATTTATCCAAAATCTCCAGGGAATATGGGTGATTTAGATAGTGCACATGTTCATATATCAGATACGCTATCCTATACCTACACACCTCTATTGATCAATGTGAATTATAATCCATACGATTCAACCATTAAAAATGTGGTTTTAGAATTTGAAGGACAAGGAAAGAGAAATGCTAAGTTTAATACAGGTTTAATTTTAGAGTCAGGAAATTTGACCATAAAAAATAAAGCATCTATTTATATCGGTTTCTGGAATAGTTATTTAACAAGATTCTAGTAAGCTTCATCTTATTATTATATAAATAACGTGCAATTTATTGTGCGTTATTTTTTTTATAAAACATTACAATATGCTTACGAAACAAGTTGAAATGGTTTTAGCACCCAAGCAACCACACTTTGTGGGTGATGGATTTAGGGTGCATAATTTTATTCCTAGTGGTTATGGCTTAACCATGGAAAGAATGGATCCATTTATTATGTTGGATTATGCATCTAGATATCATTTTCCTCCAACAGGGAAACCAAAAGGCGTGGGTGTGCATCCACATCGTGGATTTGAAACAGTTACCATTGCTTACAAAGGAAGTGTAGCGCATCATGATAGTGCAGGTGGCGGAGGTGAAATTAAAGAAGGAGATGTGCAATGGATGACAGCAGCAAGTGGCGTTTTACATAAGGAATATCATGCAGAAAGTTTTTGTGCAACCGGTGGTGATTTTCAAATGGTACAGTTGTGGGTAAACTTACCTGCTAGGGATAAAATGAGTACCCCAAAATACCAAGCGATTGAGAATAGTAATATTCCAAAAATAAAAGTAGACGGAGGTATCGTTGAAGTGATTGCAGGAGTTTATCAAGATCATCAAGGAGCTGCAAGTACTTTTACCCCTGTAAATATGTTGAATGCGAAATTAGCTTCAGGCGGTAGTGCTGAATTTAGTTTTCCTTCCAATCATAATACATGCATCTTAGTGATCGAAGGAGAGGTCATTTTAAATAATACGGAAGATGTTCCATTAGATCATTTGGCTTTATTTAAAAATGAGGGGGAATCATTTACCATTAAAGCATCTCAAGATAGTATCGTTTTAATTTTAAGTGGGGAGCCTATCAATGAACCCATTGCTGCGCATGGCCCATTTGTAATGAATACACGTGAGCAAATCATGGAAGCCTTTCAGGATTATGAGTTGGGAAAGTTTGGGGAGTTGGCCGATTAGTAAAGCATCAAGATTACCTCCCTTCGGTCGGTGATCTATGGTGCAATTAATTTTCAATTAATCCCCCAACTGGATTGCCGTCGCTTCGCTCCGGCTTCCCATCTAAAATTTTACAAATTTTTACCATCAGGATTACCTCCCTTCGGTCGGTGATTTATGGTGCAATTAATTTTCAATTAATCCCCCAACCGGATTGCCGTCGCTTTGCTCCGGCTTCCCAGTTGGGGGCGAGAATGACAAAAAAGGGGAAGCCTGTAGTGTTTATGCCCAAAACAAATGGCATTTAAATCCTTCGGATTTTACCTTGTCTAATAAATTTATTTTCGACTCCAAATCAAGATTTGAGTCTCATCTTCTTTATTATTCAAGGTTCACTGCGTGAAAATGCCATTAGAGGGCATTAAAAAAGGGGCTTTTAGCCCCTTTTTTGTCATTCTGCGGAGAGTTAGGGATTCGAACCCCAGGACCTGTTACAGTCAACAGTTTTCAAGACTGCCGCAATCGACCGCTCTGCCAACTCTCCGCGGCAAATGTAGGAAGGGAAACCGAATTTTGCAAAAATACTTGCAATTTATATGGTTAAACAATTGGTCTAATTTATTGACTACCATGTATCTTTACAAAAATGGCCTAAGTGAAAGAATTATCTGCATTAAATGTGTTTTTTTGGAAATATAGGGCTCGATTCTTCATTGGAATTGTATTTGTCATTGCAACCAACTATTTAGCGGTTTTAGCACCCCAAATCACTGGATATGTGGTTGGGTTAGTGCAAGCTAAATTACCAGGTACTAAGTTTGTTTCACCAGTTCATAATGAAATGGTCACTATTGGCATTGATCAAATCAGTAATTACTATAATTTTTCATTTGCCGGGTTGGTTACTTTTTGTAGTCTTATTATTTTGATTTTGGCGATCATAAGAGGTGTATTTATGTTTTTTATGCGTCAAACTATTATTGTCATGAGTCGGCATATTGAGTTTGATCAAAAAAACCAAGTATATGCCCATTATCAAAAATTAGATACTGAATTTTATAAAACACATAGCACCGGTGATTTAATGAGTCGCATTACCGAAGATGTAAGTAGGGTGCGTATGTATACCGGCCCTTCCTTAATGTATTTAATTAACCTAGTTTCTTTAATCGGTTTTTGCTTGTACAATATGTTTAGCAAGGATTTGATGCTTAGTTTATATGTGTTGGCGCCGCTTCCAATATTGGCAATCACTATTTATTTTGTAAATAGTATTATTAATAAAAAGAGCGGAGAAATTCAAGGGCAACTTTCTGATTTAACCACCAATGCGCAGGAATCTTATTCAGGTATCAGGGTGATTAAATCTTTTGTGCAAGAAAAGGCAATGCTGGGATTTTTTAAAAAAAATAGTGAATTGTATCGTCAAAATGCAGTGAGCTTAGCAAAAGTGGAAGCATTACATGCACCGGCAATGGCTTTAATGATTGGGCTAAGTACTTTAATCACTATTTATTTAGGGGGGTTACAAGCGCTTCAGGATCCTTCGAAAGTAGCTACTGTCATTGAGTTTGTGATCTATATCAATATGCTTACTATTCCTGTGAGTGCTATTGGTTGGACGGCAAGTATGATTCAAAGAGCTGCGGCATCGCAAAAAAGATTGAATGAATTTTTATCTATTCAACCTAATATTACCAATCCAACTTCACCGGTAAATTCAAAAATTAAAGGTGATATTGTTTTCAATGATGTTTCACTGGTTTTTCCACATTCAGAAATTAAAGCATTAGCTGATTTTAATTTACATATTAAAGCGGGTCAAAAAGTTTTAATATTAGGCAAGACAGGTTCTGGTAAAACAACTATTGCACAATTATTAACTAGAATGTATGAAACATCGACCGGTCAAATTTTGATTGATGGGGTGGATGTAAATAATTTTCAGGTGCAACAGTTAAGAAGTGACATTGGTTATGTGCAACAAGATGTTTTTTTATTCAGTGATACGATTCAAAATAATATGCAGTTTGGGTTAAAAGAAAAAGTGTCTTATGATGATTTAACGCATGCTGCAAAAACGGCACATGTGTTAAATGAAATTAATAATTTACCCAAACAGTTTGATACTTTAGTAGGGGAACGGGGTACTACTTTAAGTGGTGGACAAAAACAAAGAGTGGCGATTGCAAGGGCCTTAATTAAAAATCCATCCATTTTAATATTAGATGACTGCTTAAGTGCTGTAGATGCCAATACCGAAAGAACCATTTTAGCCAATCTTGATTTTTATATCAAAGACAAAACGACCCTGTTTATTACACATCGAATTTTTTATAATTTCAATTTTGACTTGATCATCTATTTACAGGAGGGTAAAATTGCCGAACAGGGCACACACGATAGCTTGTTAGCTAAAAATGGCCTTTATGCAGAATTATATAGGGCGCAACAATCCATGGATGCTAGTTAGCCTAAGAAAATAGGGAAAATGGATCATTTTCAGCCCTTGCGATAAAAGAGATTATTTTTTTGATTTTCAACAACATTTTTATATTTTTAGTTATAATTCAATGTAAATATGGAGCAAGAGAACTTCGACAACAATAATGATCGTCCAATTGAAAGTGTTTATAGTACGCGTATTCGTGCTGGTAAAAGACGCACTTATTTTTTTGACGTTAGAGCTACGCGTTCTAATGATTATTTTTTAACCATTACCGAGAGCAGAAAACGTTTTGACAATAACGGGTATGATCGTCATAAAATTTTCATTTACAAAGAAGATTTTAACAAGTTTATTAAGGCAGTTACCGAAGCCATGGATTTTGTTAAAACAGAATTAATGCCCGATTTTGATTTTGATGCGTTTAACCATGAAGAAGATCCAAATGCACCAGATCAAGGAGTAAGATATACTGCACCACAAGAAGTTTCAAATAATACACCATCAGTTGCACCTGCTACTGCACCCGCTCCTCCAGTAGAAGAAGTTATTCCAAATGCTCCGATTGATTCCGTTGCTTCAGCTGATACTGAAGTTGAAATTGATCCAGCATCAATAACTGAAAAAAAGCCTTTAGAAGCAAGAGATACACCTGCAAGTCAGGGCGATAATATGAGTCAAGAAGAGGTTGAAAAGTGGTAATACGCTATTACAATTGTTAATGCGATTATAAGTTTTTAATCATCCAAATATCACATCCATCATGTCCACTATTACCAAGTGCATGATGGATTTTTTTAAATCCTACATTTTCATAAATGCTGACTGCTTTGGAAAGTTCAGGCATGGATTCTAAATACACTTGCGCATAGCCATTTTCCTTAGCCCATTGCATTGATTTTAATAATAGTTGTTTTCCCAAACCAATCCCTCTAGCATCTTGGTGTAAATAAAGTTTTACTAATTCACAGGTTTTTTCAGGAAGTCCTGCAGTAGGGAAGATGCCTCCGCCTCCAACCAGTTTACCTTTTAATTCCGCGATATAATATATGGCGCCAGGGACTTGAAATAATTCAAATAAATGATCTGTGGTTGTATCGTAAAAAACAGTACCCGGTTTATTAGCACCAAATTCAGTTAATGCGCCTCTGATCACTTTTGCAATGGCTTCATTGTCATGATGGGCAATGGTTCGGATAATTAAATCAGGGGATATTAGGCTTGCGTTTTCCAACTTTTATATTGATTGATTAAACCATTGGTGGAGCTATCGTGATTTTCCACATTATTGTTGTCCGTTAATTCAGGTAAAATTTTATTTGCCAATTGTTTTCCTAATTCAACACCCCATTGATCGTAACTAAAAATATTCCAAATAACGCCTTGGGTAAATATTTTATGCTCATAGGTTGCAATTAAAAAACCTAAAATTTCAGGTGTAATTTTTTTCACTAAAAAAGAATTAGTTGGCTTATTGCCTGCGAAAACTTTGAAAGGTGCTAATGTTTCAATTTCTTTGTCTGTTTTTTTACTTTGCTTTAATTCTGCAACGACTTCAGCATTTGTTTTTCCATTCAACAAGGCTTCCGTTTGTGCAAAATAATTACTTAGTAATTTATCATGATGATCCCCAATTGGATTGTGGCTAATCGCTGGTGCAATAAAATCACAAGGAATCACTAATGTACCTTGGTGTATTAATTGATAAAATGCATGTTGTCCATTGGTACCTGGTTCGCCCCAAATCACTGGGCCTGTGGTATAATTAACAGCTGTTCCATTACGATCAACAAACTTTCCATTACTTTCCATATTGCCTTGTTGAAAATAGGCAGCAAATCGATGCATGTATTGGTCATAAGGTAGGATGGCTTCGCTTTGTGAACCAAAAAAATTAGTATACCATATTCCCAATAATGCCATAATTACTGGCATATTTTTTTCAATTGCTTCATTTTTAAAATGAAGATCCGCTTGATGTGCTCCTTTTAATAATTTTTCAAAATGCTCATATCCGATGGTCAATGCAACAGAAAGTCCAATAGCACTCCATAAGGAATATCTTCCGCCCACCCAATCCCAAAACTCAAACATATTTTTACTACTAATACCAAAACTGTTTACTGCTTTTTCATTCGTAGATAAGGCAACAAAATGGGTTGCTATATGTTTTTCATCTATTGCTTTTTGTAAAAACCAGGCACGTGCTGTGTGTGCATTGGTCATGGTTTCCTGCGTAGTGAATGTTTTTGAAGCAATCAAGAACAAAGTTTCTTCGGCGTTAACTTTTTTCAAGGTCTCAGCAATATGTGTGCCATCCACATTACTTACAAAATATATTTGTATCCCATCCACCCAATAAGGTTTCAGTGACTCTGTGACCATTACTGGACCTAAGTCACTTCCACCAATACCTATATTAACAATCGTGGTAATTTTTTTTCCGGTATACCCTTTATGTGTGCCAGCATGAATGTTGTCACAAAATGTTTTCATTTGTTTCTGTACACGTATAATTTCAGGCATCACATCCTGCTCGTCTACCATAACAGGTTCGCCGCTAAAGTTTCTTAATGCGGTATGTAATACTGCTCTTTGCTCCGTTTCATTGATTGCCTTCCCTTCAAATTGTGCAGCAATCGCTTTTGGTAAGCCACATTCATTTGCTAATTGAAATAACAACTGTAATGTTTTATCTGTTACAATATTTTTTGAATAATCAAATAATATATCTGCTGCTGTAATGGAATACTGATTAAATCGGTTAGGATCTGCAGCAAACAAATCTTTCATTTGCTTACGGTTCATTTCTTCTTCAAAATGCTTTTTTAATACAAACCAAGCCTGCGTCGATGTTGGGTTAATTCTTTCTAACATAATCTTTTCTGTTTCACTAATTTTTATTCTCTAATGGTCTTCTTATATAAATCCTTTTAACTATAATTTTTCTATTGTAGCGATTGTAGTCGTTAACATTTCATCGGTGATGTCCAAATGCAATACAAATCGAACTAGGGCAGGGGTCATTGCAATGACTAAAATATGATGCTCTTTTAAAAGAGCAGACAGTTGTGTTGCATTATATTTCCCTTCAATTTTCGCAATGACAATATTGGTTTCCACTTCAAAAACTTCAGTAACGAAATCTTTCTTTACTAATGCCTCTTTAATTAATAAAGCTTTTTCATGATCCTGTTTTAATCGATCCACATGATGATCCAATGCATAAATACCTGCAGCTGCTAATGATCCTGCTTGACGCATGCCACCACCAAATACTTTACGCCATCTTCTTGCTTTTTTAATAAAAGCGGCATTTCCAAGCAATACACTTCCAACAGGCGCCCCTAATCCTTTGCTCAAACAAATGGAGATAGAATCAAATAACTGACCATATTGCTTTGGGTCTTCCTTTTTATGTACAATGGCATTAAAAATTCTTGCCCCATCTAAGTGTAACCCCAAATGATGGGCTTTTGCCACTTTTTGTATGTCAACTAATTCGTTAAAATCATAACAAGCACCGCCGCCACGGTTACAGGTATTCTCCAAACTAATTAACTTAGAAATGGGTTTGTGCACATCCTCCGGATGGATGGCTGCTAAAACCTGGTTGGCAGTAATCCTGCCTCGATCGCCTTGTAATAATTTAACCGAACAGCCTGAATTGGAAGCAATCCCACCGCCTTCATATTGATAGACATGGGATAATTCCTCACAAATCACCTCATCACCGGCTTGGGTATGCGTTTTAATTGCCAATTGATTAGTCATAGTGCCACTAGGACAAAACAAGCCTGCTTCCATACCAAACATGCTAGCAGTTTTTGCTTCTAAAGCGTTGATACTAGGATCCTCCCCAAATACATCATCCCCAACAGGTGCCTGATGCATATAAGCTAACATTTTGGGGGTAGGAAGGGTGACGGTATCTGATCTAAAATCAATCATACAGCGAAGATAATTCTCAGAAAGGGATTATTCCTAAATTTTTACCCTTTTGGGGACATTTTAACGGGAAAATTTGTGCATAAATGCTTTACAATCAATATTTGCTAAATTAGTCTCAAAATTGTACCTTTGCCGACTAACATTTGGTAAAATTCCTTATTTTACTTATCGTTAGACACAACTTTTTTGACCTTTACATCGTTATACCTTTAAATAAATTCTTTGCATGAGGCAGCTTAAAATTGCAACACAGATTACCAACAGAGATTCGCAAGCGGTTGAGAAGTATTTACAAGAGATTTCTAAAATCTCTATGA
>Ga0209443_1001800_pt1 | contig 13114 bp, 7 predicted proteins | sample LauGreBMM110DCMD_2_FD_187571 | JGI IMG/M metagenome (GOLD analysis project Ga0209443, IMG submission 187571) | Freshwater lake microbial communities from Lake Michigan, USA - Su13.BD.MM110.DCMD (SPAdes) (version 2) | ecosystem: Environmental > Aquatic > Freshwater > Lake | place: Lake Michigan... | reverse complement strand
AAGAATAGAATTGGAAAGTCTGCCATGAGTGAAAACATGGGCTCTCGGGGTTATACCTCTAATGAGAAATTTAATCTATTGTATGGCCGATGGGCAGAAGGGGGAGTAGGACTCTTGATTACCGGAAATGTGATGGTGGATCGATTTGCCTTAGGAGAGGCACACAATGTGGTCATTGAGCAGGGAATTCAAGATTCAAATCTGCCACTTTGGGCAGCAGCCGGCAAAAAAGAAGGGACCCACATCTGGGTTCAGCTCAACCATCCCGGCAAGCAATCACCCAAATTTCTAAGCAAAGAACCAGTTGCACCCTCAGCTATATCCCTAAAAAAGCCTTTAGATCGGTTATTCAATACCCCAAGAGCGCTTTCCGAAGAGGAGATTCGTGATATCATTGCCCGTTTTGCCTATGCCGCAAAAGTTTGCAAGGAAAGTGGCTTTACGGGAGTACAGATCCATGGTGCGCATGGCTATTTGGTCAGCCAATTCTTATCCCCTACACACAACCAACGAAACGACCAATGGGGAGGTAGCCTTGAAAATCGGATGCGCTTTGTTACGGAAGTGTACAAAGCGATTCGAGAAGCGGTTGGTGATGCGTTTCCAGTAGGAATTAAACTCAACTCAGCCGATTTTCAAAAGGGAGGCTTTACCCAAGAGGATTCCATGGGAGTCGTGAAAAAGTTGTCGGAACTAGGTATGGATTTGATTGAAATATCAGGAGGAACCTACGAATCTCCTGCCATGATGGGTGCCAAAGTAAAAGCTTCCACCCAAGCTCGAGAAGCCTACTTTTTAGACTATTGTGAGGAGGTGCGAAAGTTAGTCTCTTCTCCGCTAATGCTTACGGGGGGCTTTCGTTCCTTACAAGGAATGGAGGAGGCACTGGCTTCGGGTGCATGTGATGTCATCGGAGTGGCGCGTTCACTTGCGATCCAACCTGATTTCCCGAATCAACTCCTTTCTGGTGCATCGGTAACAAGCCAGGTGAAGCCTTTGACTACGGGATGGAAATTTTTAGATAAAACCTTTCCATTGGAAATCATTTGGTACACCGATCAGCTACACTTAATGGGAGAAGGGAAAGAGCCTAATTTGAAGAAATCGGCGCTAGGATCGGTGTGGAGTATGGTTTACAAACTAGGTAAAAATAGCCTGAAAAAAGTAAGGTAATTTGACTCTTCCTACCTGCCTAAGAGCATTGTTCGGGTGATCTGCTGGTTGTTATTTTGCAAGCGTGCATAATAAATTCCAGGTGCATAGCCCTCATTTTCAAAGGTGATCTTGTGATTGCCAGGTGTCACTTCCTTGTCAAGCAGTGTTTTAATTAGCTTCCCTTCTGTTGAAAAAACCTGTATCAATACATACCCACCTTGAGTTTGGTACGAAAGGGTAGTGGATTGCTGGAATGGATTTGGATAGTTAGTTAGAACTAGCGTGGTTTCGCTGGTTGGGAAAACATCAGCATTGCTTGACATGCAAGGTGCTGACATGCAAGGTGCAGAGCTTTTGATGACTTGAAGGTTTTGAAAATTTTGTAACATCACGTTTTCCAAGGTAATATCCGGAACACAAAACCACTGTTTTAGTATGGATGCATAAACCGACCTAAAATCAAACTGCATGGGCACATTATCAGAGGCGGAGGTGATTAGCGGAATTTCAGGACTATTTCCTAAAATGTCAGGTTTTGCATAATTGCCAAAAACAAACAGGGGTGCGGCAGCTCCGTGATCTGTACCGCCACTACTATTGGACTTTATTCTTCGTCCAAATTCTGAGAAAGTCATCCCAATCACACGCTTCTGCGCATTTAGGAAGGTAAGGTCATCCATGAAAGCTTTTATTCCATCAGAGACCCTTTTCAGAAGCAAGGCATGGGCACCCGTATCGGTGGCAGAGGCAATAACTTGTTGGGCATGTGTATCAAATCCTCCCAAACTGACCATGTAAATCCGTGTTTTTAGCCCGCCTGCAATTAGTCGTGCAACAATTTTCAGCTGGTCTGCAAGGGAATTTCCAGTAGGATATCCAGAAAACTGTTTTGTTACTTTGGCAGCCGCATTTTTGATTGCAGTTCCGTATTGTGTGGTCTGCTGGGCTACTTGACGGATGTATGTAAGCTCTTTTCCTCCTCTGGTATTCGGAGAGGCTCCTTGAATCCCATTGATCAGGTTGTAGAAATTTACGGGATCAGAAATCGCCATGCCCATACTGACCGAGGGTCCTTGCATGGCAGGGGAGACGAATGAACCAATTTGAATAGCCAAGGGATCGGGCATCACAGCATTGGGATAACCGGTAGGAAATCCATCGTATTCTTCAGCCAAATAACGTCCGGTCCAGCCAGAGTTTACGTACTTGTTGGAATCTGAGGCACTCATCCAGATGTCAGTCGCTCGAAAATGTGAAAAATTGGGTTGTGGGTAGCCAACCGACTGAATGATTTGTAACTTTTCCTCATTGAATAGGGTTTGCAAGCCCGTCATGGAGGGGTGAAGTCCTGTGAAGCTTGTCCCGTTGAGTTTGAGAAGCTTATTTTTAGGAAGGATGATATTTGACCGCGCGTTTGCCAGTTGGTCATACTGGTCAAAAGGAATCACGGTATTTAAGCCATCATTGCCTCCATTGAGCTGGATGATGACCAAAACATGATCCGTCTCGGTAGGAGCCTGAGTGAGTGCCGATACCAAGGGAGATTCTGCAAAAGCCTTGAAAGTAAATCCATTGATTAAGGCAGGGAACACAATTCCAGCCGGACCGATTGTTTGTAAAAAATCCCTTCTCTTCATGATAGCTGGTATTCAGGGAGGTTCATTAGGTAGCTAAACATCGAGTTTAATCGACTTAAAACCATGTTTCTGGCCACCACATTGGTTGGATTGGCTTTGTAACTTGTCCATGCATCGGTCCAATAGGAATCAGTGGATTGACCTGACAACAAAATACCTTTTAGGAATTGAATCACTTCCGGTGTCAAATCAATGGCGCAGAGATGAGCAACCGTATCACGAATCAGAAGATTCGGATTTCCAGGATTGGAAAGTGCATTGACGTAGGTGAGTACATCAATAAAGATTTTTTTACCGTTTCGGGTGTATCCTGAAGTAAGCAGGATATTCATGAATTGGTTTCTTCGGGGAAGCGTATCTGAATTGATCCACAACTCATGAAATTGTGGCGCCTGGTAATACGCTGGCCAGCCTGCAACACTGGGAGGATCAGCCAAATTTTGCTGCATATTGGATGACTGTGTTCGTATGTAGTCGAACATGAGGTATTGATTGGCGAAGTCAGTGGAATCAGGAAATTGCATTTTAAATTCTTTGCATAAGCCCACGCAATAATCCAAAGGGCTTTTGATCATTCCGGCTACATTCACAGGATCATAAAAATGCGTGCTACTGAATAGCAGTTCAAGAACAGGTTTTACTTCATAATTTTTCACTCTGAAAAGATTTGCCATGGGCAGGATTACATTCGCCTCCGTGGCTGCATCGATTTCATAGTAAACAAAAAATCGGTAGAGTTTTCGACACAAGTAAAGTGCAGTTTCCTCTTGTAAAAATAGCATATCGATCAACTCTTCCGTTTCCTTTGCCCCATTGGCACCTGTCTTACCTAGGATAACTTTATTTTGGTAATAGGTTGAAAACTGTTTATTACCTGTATCGTGTCGGTTGGGGTCAAAAGCGGAAGAGATCGTGGTTGCGTTTACGGTATATCCTGTCAACACACGAGCTGCTGCTCTAACATCTGCTTCGGTGTAAAATACAAGCGGACCTTTGCCTAGCGTAAATAGCTCCTGCAATTCCCGAGCATAGTTTTCATCTGGAGCATTTTTATTGTTCTGGTAGCCGTTGAGGTAACGGAGCATGGCGGGGTCCTTGGTTATTTCTAAGACTAACTGTTTGAAATTACCCAAGGCATACTTTCGCAAAAGGCTGTAATACCGATACATGTATCGAGCATCATTTACATCCACCGCTTCTACGGCAAAGTGGTTGTGCCAAAACAAAGTCATTTTTTCATGTACTGAGGAAGTCTGTTGAAGGAGATTTCCTAGCCACCAGGACTTTAAGGAACTGTTTCTTCGTCCATTGGCATTTCCATCGTAAGGAGCATTTACCCAGGTTTGCCCGGCAGGCACGGTAGGATCTGAAAAACTAGCGTCGTTGTAATTGTTGATAGGAGGGAGAGGAGATTGACTTGGGCTTACTAGTAATTGTACTACCTCAGCCATATTCTTACCCTTCCAAGCATTCAAATCTTCTTGTTTGAAACCAAACAAAGTGCGTCTAAGCAAATGTCGAAGTGTTGATTCATCCCATGCAGCGGCAAATTGCTGCAAACCGGCCAAGGTTCTAAAACTACCTTGTTCGTTAAAATTAACTTTCTTAAACCTTTGAAGTACCTTCGGTTTTTTCATTCAGCTGGTAAAATTTGGATAAATATAAATACCAAACGAATTCCTTTTGTATTTTGGATATTAAATCATGATTAAATTTTATTCGACTAATTACATTCAATAGACAGAAAGGATATTTTTTGAGGGAAGAACCTAGAAATGGGATAAAAAAAAAGGCCTGAAATTTTTTCAGGCCTTTTGATTTTAACCGAGTGTGAACTCCGGTAAGTACTTAATTTTTCCTCCTTCCATCGCAGATTCGTGCGCCAAGATTCCAACACAAGTAATGTTGGCCGACTGGGCTGCATTAGGGTAGGGGGATCTTCCTTCAGTGAGGGCAGTAAGAAACTCATGCACGAGGTGGGGATGGGAGCCTCCATGACCAGATCCTTGAATAAAGGATAGGTGCTGGTTGTCATCTGAATCGTACACGCCTTGCTGGGTAAAGGGAGCAATTTCCGCAGGAAGCAAGTGTGCATAGTCTGGGATTTTTACCTGCTCTGGCACTTCACCTGTATGAATAACCGAATCTTCATGTTCGACAAGGGTCCATTCAAAGGATTTTTTGGAGCCATACACATCAAAGCTCTCACGGTATTGCCTAGCGGTATTAAATAAGGAGCGCGTCACTTCGGCAGACAAATCAGAATCTTTAAGTTTGATATGGCAAGTTTCGATGGCAAATGGAGATCCGTACTTAGGGATAAGTTCCTCATCTATTTTTCCAGAGCCAAAACAAGAAACATACTCTGCCTGACCTTTCGGCAAGGCCAAAACAGGACCTACGCAGTGGGTGGCATAGTGCATGGGAGGGAGGCCTTCCCAGTATCCTGGCCATCCAGCCATTTCTTGTTGGTGGGAGGCGCGAAGAAACTGGATTTTGCCCAATTCACCCTTTTCGTACATTTCCTTTACAAACAGGAATTCTCGGCTGTAAATGACAGTTTCCATCATCATGTAGGTCAATCCGGTCTGCTGGGTCAATTCCACAATCTGGCGACATTCATCTACAGTGGTGGCCATCGGTACCGTACAAGCGACGTGTTTACCTGCTTTAAGAGCCTTTATGGATTGTTCTGCGTGATTTTGGATAGGGGTATTGATGTGCACCGCATCGATGTTGGGATCCTTTAGCAATTCATCGTAGTCGGTATAAACCTTTTCGATGCCAAAAGCTTTGCCAATTTCTTCGGCCTTCTCTTTATTTCTTTGGCATATCGCATACATGTTTGCCAACGGATGCTTTTGGTAAATGGGGATAAACTCGGCACCAAAACCTAAGCCGATGATGGCAATGTTGATTGGTTTTTTGCTCATGGGAGGGAGAATGTAGGTTGGGTTAAAAAAGAAGTGTTATTTATTCGTTCTAGGTCAATTGAAAGGGAATCAATTTAGGCGGATGCCCATTTTTTGAGAAATTCGAGGCCATCCTTAGCAAATCCATCTTGGCTAGGTACCAAGGGCTTCCAGATGCAAACGGCTCCTGCAAGCTCCTTCACTTGAGGAGTAAAGCTCTCGATGGAGATCGTACCCCGGTAATTAATGGCTTCTAGGCCTCGCTTCCAGGCCGCCCAATTTGTTTGGCCGGTTCCCGGAGTACCTCGGTAATTTTCCGAAACCTGCACGTGAATCAATTTATCGCCTACACGACGAATCGCTGACTCCAAGTCAGGTTCTTCAATATTCAGGTGGAAGCCATCCAAAACCGCTTTTGCTTGGGGTTCGTTGATGTCTCCAATCAAGCACATCAGGTCTTCGGAGGTGTTGATGAGGTCCGTTTCAAAGCGGTTGAGGGTCTCAATAGCTAGATCTAAGCCAAATTCTCCTGCACGACGGCAAACTTTTCTGAGATTGCTCACAGCTAAATCCCATTCCACTTTTCGCTGCTCGGGAGCTACGAGTCGTGCCTTGCCAACAGCCGAATACATGGGACCCGCCACAAAACCTGCTCCCAGTTCGCTGGCGATCTCCAAACAGGAATCCAGGTAGGTAAAGCAGGTTTGGTGGAAAGCCGGGTCATCATGCGTCAAGTCCCTGCTGGGCCCAAAAGCACCACAAATGATGGCTTTGAGTTCATGGTCTGCTAGGGCCTTTTTTACTAGATCAAGGTCTATCAAGGAAGGGTCTTCCACAGGAATTTCGACAGCATCGTAGCCATAGCTTTTAATCTTCGGAAACAAAGCAATCGTCTCTCGATTAAATGGGGAAGTCCAAAGCCAGGTACTTACTCCAAAGGTTACATCCAAAGCCATGGTTTACTTTCTTACGACCATGATGCCATTCATGATTCTCCAGTGACCTGGCACAGTACACACAAATGGATATTCTCCTGGTTCAGTAGGGGCGGTGAACACTAGCGTTTCCTTGCCTTCGGGACTAACTAGCACAGTGGCAATGATCACTTCTGGGATTTCAGGCACATAGTTCAGTTCTGCTCCCTTTGGGTTTTTTGCCAGTTCATCCGCTGCTTTACCAATCACTTCCATACTTCCTTTTTTACCGATCACAAGGTTGTGCTGCATGAAATCCAGGTTCTCAAAATCTATGGTCACCTGAGTACCAGCCTGTACCGTGAAGGAAGGCTTGTCAAATTTCATTTCGTGTGGAATCACACCCAATTTGATAGTGGTGGTTCCAGTTGTATTGGTTAGCGTAGGTAGGCTGGCTACCAAGGCTATTTCAGAACCCGGTTGCTTCAGCGTAAGCGTGGAGCTTTTACTCAATCGACCTCCAAACCACCAAGTACCCTCGTATTTACCGACCACATTTTTGCTGTCGTTGGAGCCTACACGAACTCTGTTAGGACTGAGTGCCTTTGGAAATACTCCCTTTGTCTTGCCTTTGGCAATTTCTTGCCCATTGATTTGCAAGGAAAGGGTACCGTCTGCCACAAGGGTGGCATCTACTGTAAATTGGGTAGTAGGAAGACCTTTTTTGGAACTGATAATGGTGAGCTTATCCTCCTGGGCAACCGCAAAGTGAAGGGCATCCTGATAAATGTATAAGCTATAGCCATTCGTATTGTTGCCTTGTGCCATCAATACACCTTCAAGTGGATTATCTCCTTTCGATAGTATCATGCGAATGCCTATTTCCTTACCCGTTACATCAGGCGGAAATAAAATACTGTTGCGTTGATCCAAAGGATATTGTTCTGCTACCAAGCTTCTGCTGATTCGGTCAGGAAGTGGGAGAGGGCTTTCTCCTGATGCTTGGATTGCTGCCTTAGCATCTCGCTTCGCAAATTCGGATGGATGAGTCAATACAGCTGCAAATATGGCTTGCGGTAAGAATGCGTCTTTGCCATTCTCTTCCTGCTTGGCTTCTTCCATCAATTTCTTAGCTGCCTCTAGGGAAGAAGGCATTTCAGAAAGAGCTAAAAAGGCTTCTTTACGGGTATGCAAATCAGTATCTCGCAACAAATTGCTGCTAAGAATCGCTTTGGAAGCCGCCTCATTTCGTGGAAGTACGCGAAGTGCATTTTTGCGTACCGCAGCAGATGGATGGCTGAGAGCTTTTATTACGGCATCGGTTGCTTCTTGATTTTTTCCAGACAATTCATCCAAGCCATGCAGTGCCCACAAGGCATTGATTGCTGGACCGTTGATGCCCACCTTGTCTTGGTTTTGGTTTCCGATGAGGGAATACAAATCTGAAAGTATTGATTTTTCTTTTCGCTCTACAATCAAGCGCTGGGCTGTCATTCTCCAGAACAGGTTATCACTTTTCAGCGCTTCGATAAGCTTTGAAGGTTTTGCATCCTTCAAGTCGAATGTTTTCGCATCCTTGCCTCCCTTGTAGCTAATTCTGTAGATACGGCCATTCTTGCTGTCCCGAAGTGGGTTGATGTAGGCATTCCCTGCACCATTTTCAAAACCGCGAGGGGTAGGGTTGTGCTGAATTATAAAATCATACCAGTCGGCAACCCAAAGAGCTCCATCTGGGCCTACCTCTGCATGAACAGGGGAAAACCATTCGTCGGAGCTAGCCAAGATGTTGAAGCCATTTTTCTCTTTGTAGCTTGATCCATCCGGATTAATAATAGCCTTGTGTAGTACTCGACCTGTAGGTTCAGCCACAAAAGCAATGCGGTTCCAATAGGACTCAGGGAAACTACGTGCAGTGTAAAAATTATGTCCTGCAGCAGCAGTATACCCTCCAAACCAGTCTACCTGACGAAGGAAAGGGGTGAGGTGAGGCATGTCGTAGTGGCTATCGATGCCATGTACCGTATTTGCGGATCCTTGGAAGATGGGACGCTTCAGGAACTTGTTGGCCATTGAAAAATACACGCTATGTTGTCCATTGGCGGTAGAGAGGAAGGTTTCAAAATCTTCCGTAAAGCCCAATCCCCAGGTATTATTGGAGGAGCTGCCTAAGTATTCTAGGCTACTTGCATCAGGTGCAAAGCGATACAATCCTTGTCCAAAGGAATGGGATTTTCCACCCACTTCTCCATTGAAGCCTGAATAACCCAATACGCCCCAAATTTTGTTGTCAAAGCCATATTTCAAATTGGAAGGACCAGCATGGGTATCGCTTTTGCCCCAGCCAGTAATCACCACTTCACGTACATCGGCTACATCATCTCCATCGGTGTCTTTGAGGAATATAAAATCAGGCGCCATAGAAATCATGATACCGCCATTGACGGCCATGATCGAAGTGGGTATATTCAATTTGTCGGCAAAAACAGTCACTTTATCGGCTTTGCCGTCACCATCTGTGTCTTCGAGGATTTTGATTTTGTCGTTGCCGCCTTCGGTGCGTACCTCGTTTGGATAATCTACTGTTTCGATCACATACAATCTGCCTCGCTCATCCCAAGCCATGGCCATCGGATTGATGATCATGGGCTCGCTGGCAAACAATTCCATTTCAAATTCGATGGGCAACTGCACCAATTTCATGCTTTCTTCTGGAGAAAGTGGCAATTGATAACGAGGTGCTGGATCCCGTTTTTCGTAATTGGGGATTACTGCATCTTGGAATTGAGGAGTGGGAATCTTGTAGTCGGCAAGTAATTGGTTGACTTGGTCGCCTACTGCCCAAAGGATGCCATTGGCTAGGAGTTTGTGGAACTCGGGTTGCTTCCACGTTTCCTCGTTGTGGCCATATGCAGTGTAAAATACACGTCCTTCTCCTTCATTGCGAATCCAGGTATAGGGTTCTTTTTTATCTCCCTCTTTTCGCTCCATCAGGACCTGAATGTCAGGATTGATTTGGCTATGAACATAAGTTTCATCCCAAGTCTCAAACTCACTGATTCCTTGTAAGATAGGGTGCTTTGCATCAAGTAATTGTGTAGTAAATCTACCGGTGCCATGTGTGCTAAATTGTCCGCCGACAGCTTGTACGTACCAGTCCGAATTTCTAAAGCAAAAAGAGCCGCTATGAATTGGTATCAAAGCCTTTCCACCCTGAACAAAAGACTTGAGCGCTGCTTCTTGTGAAGAAGAAATCGAATCATGATTGGCATAGATCAACAATCCATCGTAGTTCTGCAGCACCTCTTCTCGAAGATCTTCAGGATCAGCGGTGTAGGTAAGGTTAATGCCTTTTTGAAACAGGGGAGTTGAGATGTGCATCATCAATTTTTCAGTATTGTGATGATCACTATCATGTCCCAAAACCAAAATTTCCACACGTCGTGGTTCGGTCATAGATAAGAAAGCGTTCTTTTTGCCGCAGGCAGAAACTAAAAGAACTAAGATCAAGGAAAAAAGACGGATCGGTCTCCAAAACATGCTTTGGTTCATAATGGGTTTGAGGTTAATTGTATCCAAAGAAACTAATGATAAAGAAAGAGCTTAAGATTTTCCTTAAACTAAATCTTATTATTAAAGATTTAAAAAGGTTTTTTATGAATATAGACTTAGAAGGGATAAGCTTCCAAATTGATGTTCCAAAGCCAAGGTAAAATGTAATAGACCATCAATGTGAGTAGAATAATGGAAATAATATTCAACCAAAGACCGGCCTTAACCATGTCTTTTATCTTCAGGTAACCAGGACCGAAGACAACCGCATTGGGCGGTGTAGCCACTGGAAGCATAAATGCGCAGCTTGCAGCAAGAGTCGCTCCAACCATCAGTCCAAAGGGGTGAACATCCAATTTAATGGCCACAGAGGCTAAAATAGGTAGGAGCATGGAGGCAGTGGCCACATTGGAAGTTACCTCGGTAAGGAAGTTAACAGCTGCAATGATGATCAGCAACAGTACAAAGAAACTTACCCCTTCAATCAAACTCAAATGTTGACCGATCCAACTTGCAAGCCCTGTTTCTTTAAATCCTTCGGCCAAGGCCAGTCCTCCTCCAAAGAGAATTAAAACTCCCCAGGGAATCTGTTCAGCCGTTTTCCAGTCCAATATTCTACCCTTTGGTTCAGATTTCCCAGAAGAGGGTAGGAGCAAGAGGAGCATGACGCCAAGTAAGGCGATTATCGTATCATCTAAAGCCGGTAGCAGTGGTGCCAATAAGAAGCTACGGGTGATCCAAGAAAAGCAAACGAGGCCAAATACAGCCAGAACCGTTTTCTCTTCGTAGGAGATTTTACCTAAGGCTACAATCTGGTCTTGGATAACCGATTTGGCCTCCGTTAGGTTAAATTTCTTTGGCAGCGGGTTGCCAAAATTGACCAGATAATACCAAGCAATAGCAAGTAAAACCACCGAAAAAGGAAATGCAAACAGCATCCATTCGTTGAAATCAATGGTGTAGTTGTATAATTTTTCGACTACTGCCCGCAGCACATTATTGGTGGGGGTACCAATTAAGGTTGCCATTCCACCAATGGATGCTGCATACGCGATGCCTAAAAGGATGTTTTTAGCTAAATGAGTTGATAAAATTCCATTTTCATCTCCTAAATGGTTCTTGAATTGCCCGATTACAGCCAATCCAATGGGAAGCATCATCAAGGCGGTAGCAGAATTGGATATCCACATGGAAAGAAATCCTGTGGCCAACATGAATCCAAGAACTATTCGCCTTAAATCTGTTCCTAATAAATTTATTATGTTAAGTGCGATACGCTTGTGTAGGTTCCATTTTTCGATAGAGGTAGCTAAAAGAAATCCGCCCATGTAGAGCAATACCGTGGGATCCATGTAATTATTCGAAACCTGCTTTAAATTTAATACTCCGGACAAGGGCAAAACCATCAAAGGAAGCAAAGCCGTGCCCGCAATGGGCACTGCATCCGTAATCCACCAGATTGCCATCCATAAGGTCAAGCCAAGCATTAGTTTTCCTTCAGGAGGTAGCCCAGGAGTTTCTGCCAAATAGTAGAGCAGGAAAAAAGCGAGGGGTCCAACGATACGACCCATATTAGGCAACCAATTATTCATAGGAAAAGAAGTTCGAAGTGAGGGACAAATTAATGTGGTGTAATACTATACAAAATTTAAAGATTTTGTTTTGGGGATGTATAGCGGAGTTACCTGGGATGGGTAGCTGGAATCAAGGAATAAGATTGTACCAAAGCGATTGGATTGGAGGTAAGGACTCAGCAGTATAGATACAGGTCTTAAATCTTTATTTAACATAATATAAATTATACAACATTTATTGTTCCATATTAGCCTATTTTACACCTAGAGATCATAAATATCATTTTATTGTGGATCAATCCCATCCAAATTAATTGGTAATTCCAAAAATATTGATGACTGTCAATTATTACCATTTATCTATTTGATTTTTATTCTACCCTAAATTAGTGGTTATATTCTATCACTGCTTTAATGACGCCAGGACTATACAAAGAAGTAAATGTTTCTTCTAGGTTCTCAAAGGCTAATCGATGGGTGATGTAGCCCTCCATATTTAAGACACCAGAGGTAAGTAACCCAATTATTTTTTGAAAATCTTCTGCTACAGCATTTCGGGTAGATTTGAGGGTAATTTCTTTACGATGGAAATAAGGATCATGAAAAACGATGTCTCCAATAAAAAGTCCTACATATACTATTGTACCTCCAGGAGAGACGTATTCAAAACAGTTTTCCATCGATTCCTTATTGCCAGTAGCATCAATAACTATTGTAGGAAGATCACCATTCAAATTTGTTTTCAAGTCATCAACTACATTTTCATCTGCTAACAAGGTGATTACACCTGGATATTTATGGCTCACAAAGTCAAGTCGTAGTTGGTTTGTATCAAGCACAACCATTCGGGAACTTTTCAATAATCCCATAGCCAAAACTGCTATTCCAATCGGCCCTGCCCCAATGATCAACACTATATCATTGGGCGTCACCTCGGCACGCTCGATAGCATGGCTGCCTATGGCTATAGGTTCAATTATAGAAATCAAATCAAGCGATAAGCCATTGGCTTGGAATACCAAATCTGCATTGTAAATAAAAAACTCTTGCATTGCGCCATCTTCATGGACTCCAAAAACAGAGAGCCCGCTTCCACAATTTGTTTTTCCTCTTTTGACAGCCTGATCAATAATTGTGTTTCGATAAGGCATTATTGTACAATAATCTCCAATCTTCAAATGGCTTACTCCTTCTCCTAGCTCGATCACTTCTGCAGCTATTTCATGACCTAAAATTCGAGGGTAAGTGAAAAAGGGCTGTTTAGCATTGTAAGCGTGGAGGTCTGTTCCACAAACACCAAGTCTTTTGACTTTCAAAAGCACTTCACCTCTATCAGGTTTTCCGGGGTGGTCTTTTCTAATTCTGATGAGTTC
>Ga0209443_1001798_pt1 | contig 13120 bp, 11 predicted proteins | sample LauGreBMM110DCMD_2_FD_187571 | JGI IMG/M metagenome (GOLD analysis project Ga0209443, IMG submission 187571) | Freshwater lake microbial communities from Lake Michigan, USA - Su13.BD.MM110.DCMD (SPAdes) (version 2) | ecosystem: Environmental > Aquatic > Freshwater > Lake | place: Lake Michigan... | reverse complement strand
CCTGCCGATTTAGAAATAGCTATACAACATTTAGATAAAGCGCAGTTAGATACACCTTACAGAGAAGGCGGTTGGACTATTCAACAAGTAATGCATCATATGGCCGATAGTCATATGAATGCCTTTATTCGTTTTAAAATGGCTTTAACAGAAGAAGTACCTGTCATTAAAGCCTATGATGAGAAAGGATTTGCGAACACTGCCGATTCTTTAAACACGCCTATCAATTATTCAACTACATTATTACATGCCTTACATGCGCGTTGGGTAATCTTATTAGAATCTATGACCGATGAGCAATTTCAAAGAAAATTATTTCATCCGGGTAGAAATGCGGAAGTAAGTTTATGGGATATGCTCGCTATTTACTCATGGCATGGTAAACACCATTTAGCACATATTACGAATTTATGTAAGCAGAAAGGTTGGTAGTAATAATTTTCTAATTAGCTTTTAAACAAGGCTCTATTTACTTCTGCTACTAAATAAACGCTGCCAATAACAAGGATAAGGTCTTTGTCACTAGCTTTTGCAGTAGCCTTTTGCAATGCAATATTTACATCGCTGTATATTTCACCTTTTAAGCCCAAAGCATTTGCTTTTTCTGCAAGCTCCTTAGCAGCGTGGGCTCTAGGCAAATGTGATTGCGTGAAATAGTAGTTTGCATTTTTAGGAAGTAATTCAAGTACTGCATCAACGTCTTTATCCTTCACCATTCCTGTAACAATATATAATTGCTCATGATGGGTCGTGGCTAATTGATCAAGCATAGCTTTTATACCGTGTTCGTTATGCGCTACATCTAAAACAATTCTAGGATTAGATTGAATACATTCCCATCTTCCCATTAAGCCAGTAGATGCTTTAATTTCAAGTAGGGCTTGCTTAATGATTTCACTAGTTAATTTCCAACCCATATCTGTTAATAATTGGCAGGCCACTAAAACACCCTTTAAATTTTTTGCTTGGTATTTGCCCGGAAGGTCAGCGCTTACGGTAAACTTTGCATCAAATAAAGGTTTGCTTAGTAAATGAAATAAGGGTTGATTAAAACTAAAGCTAGCTGTATCCCAATTATTTTCAAAGGCCTCTGCTTGAATAAAATCTTCACTAAAATAAATAGGTGCATTTTCTAATGCAGCCTTTTGTATAAAAACTGGCTTACTTTCAGCAATACTTTCACTAATTACAATAGGGGTTTCTTTTTTTATAATACCCGCTTTTTCAGAAGCAATGGCTTCAAGTGTATTACCTAGCAAGGCCATATGATCCCAGCCAATATTGGTGATAACACTTAATATAGGTTCAATGACATTGGTGCTATCTAATCTTCCACCTAATCCCGTTTCAATAATGGCAATATCACAATTTTCGACAGCAAAATATTCAAATGCCATACCTACTGTTATTTCAAAAAAAGAAGGTTCTATTTTTTCAATTAAAGGTTTTACTTTATCTGTAAAAGAGGTAACAAATTCTTTTTTACATAATGCTCCATTCACTTTTATTCTTTCTCTAAAATCATATAAATGCGGAGAAGTATACAAACCAGTTTTATAGCCTGCTTTTTGAAAAATGGCTGCAAGCATATGACTTGTAGAGCCTTTACCATTGGTACCTGCAATATGAATGGTTTTAAATTTCTTTTCTGGATTACCTAAGAAACTACAAATTAATTCAGTGTTATGTAAATCGTTTTTTATGGCAGCAGCTCCAATACGACTAAACATAGGAAGACGACTATATAAATAGTCAATGGTATTTTGATAATCGTTCAAAGCAGTGGAATTATTGATTTTCGAACTTAAACTTTACAGTAACATTAGAAACATGATCGGCGCTATTGAAACTAATTTTAGTTAAGTATTCAACAATGGCTCTTTTATATTTAGCGTCGTTAGAGCTAGAGCCTTTTACAATTTGTACAAAACGGCCTACGCCTGTAGGGTTCACTTCAATTTCAGCATAAATAGTAGCAGGTTCTACATCTCCATTAAATGAATAGGCTTTAGTTACTCTTCTGTCGCCCTTTGTAACAAAGGGGCCACCTGTTCCTTCATAATTTTTTCCATTGATACTTCCATTCGCTACCCCTTGATCGCCTTTACCACCCGCAATGCCTTGGTCTTTTACATCATTATAACTGTCCTGATTATTTCCCCCTTTGCCATTACCACCAGCATATTTTCCCATTAAAGCCTTAGGTTTAGACGCAGGAGGAAGGGGTAGGTTTTTGATATTGGTTTTTGCTTTCGACGATCTTATAGCTTCGTCATTAGGATCGTTGCCGCTTGCATTTATTTTAACTGACTTATTTATGGCAGTCGCTTTTACGCTTTTACTAGCACCTAGTTCAGGGGCAGGGGCTTCTTTGCTTAAAGGAGCAATCTCTCCTTGGCCTGTTATGGCATTACCTAAGTTAACCTCCATGTAAGCAGTTGCTGGAGCAATAACAGTGGGTGCAGGTTGTTGCCATTGCATGATAATAAATAAGCTAGACAAGGCAATACATATGAGTAAGGTGTAAACACCTGCCTTCATATTTTTTTCTTGTTCGAAGCTTAATTGCATAGTATAAAATTAATGCAAAAATAGATCAAAACCCAATTTTGATATTCATTAAGATTGTCCTAGAATGGGTTTGGTAGGGCTTGGCCAAGTATTAATTACAATACCCGTAATTATAATACAGCCACTAATTATTTGAGCAGTAGAAAAGCTTTCTCCTAATAAAAACACAGCTTCAATAGAGCTTAATAATGGTATTAAAGTGCCAAACAAGGCGGCCTTACCTGCGCCAATTTTTTGGATGGCATTGTTCCAGATTAAATAAGAGATAGTAGAGTTTCCTATACCTATATAAAGTACTATCCATAAAAGTTGTTGATTATATACAACGGGTTGAACAAAATTCATTTCGTACATAGCAACAGGAAATAATAATATAGCACCAATTGCAAATAGTACCAATAAGAAACTATTATTGGAAATGCCTACTGGTTTTTTTCGTACAAAAACATTATATGTACCAAAACAAATACCTGCACCTATCATCCATAAATCACCGGCACCAATTTGAAAATTTAAAATATTGGATAGCTGCCCATTGGTTAATAAATAAATGGTGCCCAGTAAGCCAAGAAAAATACCAGTAATATTTTTCCAATGTAATTTTTCATTCACAAAATAAGCGGCTAAGAGTGCAGCTACAATAGGGTGCACCGTGGATCCAAATAATGCCATATTAATAGCAGTGGTATAATGACCAGCTGTATAAATTAAGGTATTGTAAACGGAAAATCCTATTAGTCCCATCCAAAAAAAATAAACTTTGTTGGCTTTGAAAATAGGCCACTCATTTTTTAAATTTTTATAAGCAAATGGCAACATAAATAGAGTAGCAACAGTCCATCTCATAAAAGCTAAACTAGCAGGGCCTGCTAAATTAATGGCATATCGAGATACAATAAAATTACCCGACCAGATAATACTAGAGGTAATGGCCAGCGCAGCGCCTATTTGATTTTGTCTTCTCAATGGTGTGCAAAGTTTTGAGTAAAGCTGCCTTTAATTCTTTCAATAGGAGGGTTATAGTAACCAAATTGTAAATTCGGAAATTCTTCTGCAATTAAATCCATCATTTGTTTAACGCCCATAATTTCTCCCACTTCTGTAACACCTATTTTGCCTAAATACCAATCGGGATCAATATTAAAATTACGCCACTGAATCATTTTTAAATCGGTGTCTTTTATGAATTTTCTTAAGGCTTCATATTCTGCAACACTGTCTGTCATGCCTGGGAAAACAAAATAATTAATACTAGTCCATTTGCCTGCTGCTGACATTACTTTTAAACTTTCTACGATATCGTTAAATGTATAATTATTAGGTCGGTAGTAAGGATTGTATATTTCAGGTCTCACCGAATTGGTACTTACTCTTAAACTATCTAGTCCTGCTGCTGCTAAAATTTTTACAGCTACAGGATCAGAGCCATTGGAATTTATATTTATACTTCCTTTATCTGTATGCTTTCTAATTTCAATAATAGATTCTTTAATAGTCTCCCACATTAATAAAGGTTCTCCTTCACAGCCTTGTCCAAAACTTACAATAGGATATGGGGCTGTCATTAAATGAGGTACAGTGTATTCTACTACTTCAGCGGCGGTGGGTTTAAAACTCAATCGCTCTTGATTTGAAAAAATTTCTTCTTCAATAGGTTGAAATGAAATACATCCAATACAATTGGCATTGCAAGCAGGAGATATTGGAATGGGACATTCCCATCTGTCCATGGCAAAATTTCTTGCAGCAGGACAATGATAAGTCATGCAACAATTTTCCATTAAATGTTTCACTAATCTGTTTTGACTATAGGTTTCTAATAATTTACTAGTGCCTGCTTCAATTATTTTTTGATCATATCCTTCGCAATCTTGTCTAATATCCTTTTCAATTCTTACAGCGGGTACATAATTTTTACCATCCTGCCAGCCCACAGCGGTATAACAAAATAAAGGAAGCGTAGGTGCATTGGGTAAGGTTTCATAAGCAGCAATGTATAATCCAGTATGTGCAGGAGGAATAAAGGCAGCTACGGCCCAACCTTTTTCACAAATACGCATTTCGCCTGTTTCTACATCAATACCAATTCCTCTTCTTTCAGGTAATTCATATAAACTACCTCCATTGGGTAATTCAATCCAATGTTCTAGATCTATAGGATAAGCGTCCCAGCCAGCACGACCTGCCACATAAAGACTAGTGTCTTCAAATATTTGGCCTTTGCCATCGGAATATAAAATATAGGGTGAAAATTGTAATGACATAATGCAAAGGTATCAATTAGCTATGAGTTTGAGAATTAGTTTAGTATTGAATTTAAGATTGACTTGTTAAGATTGACTTGTTCTTGAATGCGCAATTTGTTCGGCACAAAATGCATTGAATTCATTAGTTATAGTTAAACTTACCGGTTCGTTAATTTGTTTTTGAATGAGTTTATTGTCTTTGAAATCAATTGTAATAAGATCGTCTTTAATTATTGCATTTTCTACATAGCCCCAAGGGTATTGTTTTTTAGGGAAAGTATTTATAATAATACCTGCTGGATCAAAAGCAATTTCATAGGGGAATTTAACCTGTCTTTCAAACAGCGCACCTATTAAAAATATACCTGCTATGATTAAACCGTTGGGCTGCAAAAACCAACCCCAGGAAGCTATTAATAATCCTAATCTATAATAGGGTAGAACACCTCTTTTAGATTGAAAAACACAAAATATCCACCAACTTGTAAAAGCAGTCATGATGGCAAAAATGAGTGCTGGCTTAGGGAATAAGCCTAAATAAATAGAATAACCAAAAGCTACTAATGAAATGAGTAACATAAATTGACTAATGCGATCTACATTTTTAAAGTCAGGGCTTCTACAAACTATGATATAGTCAAATTCACGCATAAAAAAGAGTTTCGATGAGGATAAAATTTGATGCAATTTAAGCTCATTTGGTTAACTTTGCACCATGAAGAAAACACATATTGCATTATTGGTCTTAATCGCTGCTGCCATTGTAGTGCTTATTAGCTATACAGGCGATTTAAGTAGTTATGAGACAATTGCTTCTGCCAAGCAAAAAGAAGGGAAATTTGTGAATTTGATTGTTAAAATGGACAAGTCTGTTCCAGTTCAATATGATCCTGTAAAAGATCCTAATTTATTACAATTTAATGTTCAAGATAGTCTGGGAAATAAAATTAGTGTGGTCTATCATAATACCATGCCCACCGATATGGAAAAATCGGAGCGATTGGTTTTAAAAGGAAAAGTACAAGGCGATTATTTTGAATGTTCTGCTATAGTGATGAAATGTCCTTCAAAATACAAGGACAATCCGAATGCTATGAAAGACCAACCGGTTACGCTTAGCAATTAAAAAAATACAATTAGGTAAATGAATACTACAAAGTTTCTTGACGAGCATCTATTTCCCGGCCAAATAGGCTATTTTTTAACCATACTTTCTTTAGTAGCTTCTTTGGTGGCTACTTATTCTTTTGCAAAAGCTTTTTTTTCAAAAGAAATTAGTTTGCAAGCGCAATGGGAAAAATTAGCCAAGATTGCTTTCATTATTGAATCAGTGGCGGTAGTCTCTTGTTTTGTGGTTTTATTTTATGTTATCTATAATCATTTGTTTGAGTATAAGTATGCTTACATGCATAGCGACAAAAACTTACCGTATCAATATTTGTTAAGTTGTTTTTGGGAAGGGCAGGAAGGAAGTTTTTTACTATGGAGCTTTTGGCATTGTGTTTTAGGTTTAATATTAATTGCTACCAAAAAGAAATGGGGAGCATCTGTTAATGGGGTAATGATGGTGTTAAGCTTTGTCCAATTCTGTTTAGCCACCATGATAGTGGGTTTGTTTATTTTTGATATGAAATTGGGAAGTAATCCATTTATATTATTAAGAGAAGAAATGAGCTGGCCTATTTTGTCCAGACCCGATTATTTACAACTTATTAAAGATGGTACAGGCTTAAATACCTTATTACAGAATTATTGGATGGTCATACATCCGCCTGTTTTATTTTTGGGCTTTGCGTCCACTACTATTCCTTTTGGATTTGCAGTAGCTGGCTTATTGAAAAAGAAACATGATTGGATGGATAACTCTTTACCTTGGGCTACTTTTTCTGCGGGTATATTAGGATTAGGTATCATGATGGGAGCTGCTTGGGCTTATGAGAGTTTAACTTTCGGAGGTTATTGGGCATGGGATCCTGTAGAGAATGCATCGCTCGTTCCATGGTTAACCTTGGTGTCTGCTATTCATGCTTGTATAATTTATAGAAAAACAGGGTCTAGTTTAAAACTTGTCTATTTATTTTTCGGCATTAGCTTTTTATTGGTCTTGTATTCAACTTTTTTAACAAGAAGTGGTATTTTAGGTGATACTTCGGTGCATGCCTTTACAGACCTTGGAATGAATGCGCAATTATTGAGTTTCTTATTAATTTTTGTGATACCTTATTTTGTTTTATTCTTTGCAAGGTTTAAGCATATGGCCGAGCCTCAAAAAGAAGAAGCTATTGATAGTCGTGAGTTCTGGATGTTGATAGGTTCCCTAATTTTATTTTTATCAGCAGTGGTTATCATTTCTATTACCTCTATTCCTGTATTTAATAAAATATTTGGAACAAAAATTGCACCACCAGAAGATGCGGCCTTTGCCCATAATCAAGTACAAGTATTTGTAGCTATTATAATTGGTTTATTAACTGCAACGGGGCAGTATTTAAAATACAAAGGAACTACCAAGGCATTTTTAGTACAGAAGCTTAAAATGCCTTTGTTAGTGACCATTATAATAACAGCGGTAGTATATATTTTTGTAGGGGTTGCCTTTAAAGAAAAAGGTATTGGATTTGAGGGGGCTATTTATGTAGCTATATTTGCTGCTATTTATACTATTGTGGCCAATATTTTCTTTTGGATGACGATGCAAAAAGCAAAATTAAAATCGGCAGGCTCTTCCATTGGACATATAGGTTTTGGAATGGTTTTATTAGGTATTTTAATATCCTCTTCTAATAAAACAGTGTTAAGTTGGAATACAACAGGCATTAGTCCACTTCGTGTTGAATCTGGTAAAAGCCCAATAGGAAACCCTAGAGAAAACATTACATTATTTGAAGGTATTGACACTGATATGGGTAAGTTTATGGTAACCTATGTGCGCGACACCTTTGATAATTTAGACAAAAGATTTTTTGAACTAAAATTCAAAGAGAAAAAAACGCAAGCCGAATTTTTCTTATATCCTGATGTATTAAAAAACAATAAAGGCATGGAAGGCTTCTCCGCGAATCCTTCTTCAAAACATTATTGGAATAAAGACATTTTCGTTTATGTGACTTCCTTTCAGGATAATTCAAAAGAGGATACCACTAGTTTCAAGCCACATCAAATGGCCTTGGGCGATTCTATATTTTATAGTAATGGCTATATTAAATTAGAAAAAGTATTAGTGAACCCCAATGCGAACAGGCCCGCAGGCACCAATGAATTAATTTTACAATTAGCGGTTACCTCCAAAGAAGGTTTAAAGTATACGGCTAGTCCTGGTATTGTATTAGAAGGTATGAATATACAGTCCAATGTAGATACCGTAAAAGCACAAAACATAGTATTAAGTTTTAATAAAGTAATAGACCAAGAAAAAGGCACATTAGAAATAGGAGTGAAAGAATCATCGGCCTTAACCAATTTAATTACTTTAAAAGCCTATGAATTTCCTTTCATTAATTTACTATGGTTGGGGGTTATTATTATGACTTTTGGCTTTGGTGTGGCTACTTGGAGCAGGGTGAGTAAGTTAAAAGAAAAGTAAAATAGTAGAAAAAGTTGCTTCTGAAAGGTTACTTTTTATAATTTAGTGTATTAAAATTATACAAACAGGGTATATCATTATATGAAAAAAGGCTATCTCTATATTATTCTAATTTGTTTGGCTTGCTTTAGTAGTCTAAATTCTAAGGCGCAAAACAATTCTAATGATACCATTAGAGCAGATATTAGAGACAATATTAGAGTAGAGGCCTTTATTACTCCAGAAGGAGATACCATTCCACAATCATGGTTACCTACAGTTGAAGTGACTGGTATACAGACGGCTCGTTGGAAAAACTATTGGAATAATTGGACAAGGCTACGTAATGCAGTGTATGTGACTTATCCTTATGCGAAAACGGCCAGTAAATTAATCAATGAAGTAAATACTCAATTAGCGGGTGTACGCGATGAAGCTGCAAGAAAAAGAATTATTAAGTCTAGAGAAAAGGAAATGAAAAGAGACTTTGGTGATAAAGTAACTAGTTTATCGGTGTATCAGGGAAAAGTGTTGATGAAATTAATCAATAGAGAAACAGGTAATAACTGTTATGAAATAATTAAAGAATATAAAGGGGGCTTTAATGCCGGTTTTTGGCAAACGGTGGCCTATGTTTTTGGAAGCAGTTTAAAGCAACAATACGCACCTCAGGGGGATGATAAAGACATTGAAAAAATTGTCTTAGAATTACAAAAGCTCTACGGCTACAAGGGTTAAGCATTGCGATAGGTTTTTGGGGCAGGTTTTTGTATCTTTACCCCATACTAATAACCATCATGAGCGAGGAAAAGAATCTAAATTTTATTGAAGAAATTATATCCCAGGACTTGGCATCGGGTAAGTACGACCAAATTCTAACGAGATTTCCACCTGAACCCAATGGCTATTTACATATTGGGCATGCCAAAAGTATTTGTTTAAATTTTGGGTTGTCTGCTCATTTTGGAGGAGGTACGAATTTAAGATTTGATGATACCAACCCGTCTACGGAAGAAACAGAATACGTAGATAGCATTAAGGCCGACTTAAAATGGCTAGGTTTTAATTGGGTGAAGGAATGTTATGCATCGGATTATTTTGATACCCTATATGGTTTTGCTGTTCAATTAATTGAGAAGGGATTAGCCTATGTAGATGATAGTACTGCGGAAGAAATTGCTTTGCAAAAAGGAACACCCACTGCAGCAGGCACAGGCAATGAGTATAGAAATAGAAGCATTGCTGAAAATTTAGAATTATTTACTAGTATGAAGGCGGGTAAATATGCAGATGGCGCAAAAGTATTAAGAGCTAAAATTGATTTAGCCAATCCGAATATGCTTTTGCGTGATCCTATTTTGTACCGCATAAAAAAAGCGCATCATCACCGCACGGGAGATAAATGGTGTATTTATCCAATGTACGATTTTGCCCATGGCCAAAGCGATGCTATTGAAAACATTACCCATTCTATTTGTACTTTAGAATTTATTCCTCACAGAGCCTTATATGATTGGGGTATTGAGAACCTAGGTATTTATCCTTCCAAGCAATATGAATTTTCTCGTTTAAATATTACGTATACTATTTTAAGTAAAAGAAAATTATTGCAACTAGTGCAAGAGGGCCATGTTTCAAGTTGGGATGACCCTCGTATGCCAACCATTAGTGGTATGCGTCGCAGAGGCTATACACCAGAAAGTATCAGAGATTTTTGTGATAGAATTGGTATTGCTAAAAGAGAAAATATTATTGATTTTAGTTTACTAGAGTTCTGTGTGAGAGAACATTTAAATAAAATTGCACAAAGAAGAATGGTGGTGACAGACCCTATTAAATTAGTTATTACTAATTATGATAAAGGAGAAGAGGTACTTCATTCTGAAAATAATCCAGAAGATCCTGAAGGGGGTCTGAGAGATATTCCTTTTTCTAATGAACTTTGGATTCAAAGAGAAGATTTCATGGAAGAGCCTACTAAAAAATATTTTAGATTAGGGCCAGGTTTAATGGTGCGCTTAAAAAGTGCTTATATTGTTAAGTGCGACAGCTTTGAAAAAGATGCAGCCGGAGTAGTGCAAACAGTATATGTGAGCTATGTTCCAGAAAGTAAAAGTGGTTCTGATACTTCAGGCATTCATGTTAAAGGAACTCTTCATTGGGTAAGTGCTAAGCATGCAGTACCTGTGGTATTGAATGAATACGACCGCTTATTTAAAGTAGAAGACGTAGCAAATGCAGAAGGCGATTTTAAAGACTATATGAACGAGCAATCTTTAACGAAAACTAATGCCTGGGCAGAACCTGCCTTGGTATCCGATGCTTTAGATATGCGCTTTCAATTTTTAAGAAAAGGGTATTTCTACCAAGATGCCACCAGCACTAAAGAAGCCCTTGTTTTTAATAGAACAGTAACGCTTAAGGATGCTTGGGCCAAAGAGCAAAAAAAATAATCCAATTAATTCATTCATTGAATGTTAACGCTCGAAACCTTTATTAAAAATTGGGAAAAAAAATTTCCAGCGCTTTCATTAAAGAAATCAAACTTCATTATTGCTGTTAGTGGTGGGGTAGACAGTATTGTACTTGCTTATCTAATGCATAATGCAGGTGCTACTATAAGTATGGCCCATGCTAATTTTCAATTAAGAGGGGAAGAGAGTAGTAGAGATGAAAACTTTGTAAAAGATTTTGCAGCAAAATATTCCATTGCTTTAGCGCTGAATAAGTTTGAAACAGCAGCTTATGCCCAGACCTATAAAATGGGTATTCAAGAAGCGGCTAGAGAAATGAGGTATGCTTGGTTTAGTACTTTATTATCTGAAAATACGCAAACTAAAAAAGTATTACTAACGGCGCATCATGCAGATGACCAGGTAGAAACTGTTTTTATGCAGCTTGCTAGAGGAACAGGCTTGCATGGCTTAACTGGTATTCCTGAAAGAAGAGAAGACGCTTTATCTATAGCAAGACCCTTACTTTCATTTTCTAAATTAGCAATTATTGAATTCGCTAAAACGAATGGTTTAGATTTTGTAGAAGATAGTTCAAATAGCAAGGACGATTATACCCGTAATTTATTTAGACATAAAATTGTACCTATTATTCAAGAAGTCATTCCTAATATGACGCAAAATATACTAGATACTATTCAAAGATTAAAAGAATCGGAAGCTATTGTAGAGGCTACTGTCACAGATTTTTGGAAAAAAGGACTAAGAGTACAAAAAGGTATTTTGACCATTCCTGTTAGGCATTGGAAAAAAGTAAATCATAATTTTACCTATACTTGGGGGCTTATTAAAAATTATGGTTTCAAGCCACAGCAAATTAATGAAGTACATAAATTATTGGCAGCCACTAATGGCGCCTATATAGCAACCCCTTCGCACCGCTTTATTAAGTTTAATGAGTCTATTCAAATTATTGATAACAATACCGAGAAAGAGCATATAATTATACATGTTGCAGATGGAGACTTGCAAGTAAATAATGGTGTTTTGCATTTTGAAATGAAAGAGGCTATTACATTGGGTGAAATAAATAAAGAGTCAAAATATGCGTATTTAGACGCCGATAAATTAGAATGGCCCTTATTGTTTAGAACTTGGCAGGCCACTGATTATTTTTATCCCTTAGGACTTCGTAAAAAGAAAAAACTAAATCATTTTTTAGGAGGTCTTAAGTTAAGTCCCGCAATAAAGCAAAAAACGGCAGTCATTACTATGAGTGATAAATTAGTTTGGGTAGTAGGACAAAGAATTGATGATCGTTTTAAAATAACCGATCAAACAAAAAATGTATTAGTAATTACCTGGACAGATAAACACTAATTTGTTCTACAAAAGCGCTTAGTACATTAAAGTTCCCTATAAAATAACTGGTAATAATTAGAAATACCACTCCATAAAGAGATCCCCATAAATGGGCGCTATGGTTAATGCCTCCTTGACCACTCTTAGCCAAATAGGCTGTTAAACCTAAGTAAATGGGGCCAAAAATAAAACCAGGTATAATGGGAGGAATAATAAAAAATCCAATTTGCATAGTGGGTTGTAAGAAAATACCTACAAATACAATAGCCGATACAGCGCCTGAAGCCCCTAGGCTATTATAATTATATTGTTTGTAATGATTCAGGTAGGTAGGTATTAAACAAACTAATAAGGAAGACACATATAATATGATATACATCGATGAACCTGACCTTCCAAAAATCATCGCAAAATATTGTTCTATATAATCGCCAAACATATAAAAGGAAAACATATTAAAAGCTAGGTGCATAAAATCGGCATGTATTAGGCCGCAAGTAAAAAATCGGTACCATTCATTATTGTTATGCACTGAATAAGGATGAAAAATTAACTTATCCATTAAGGCCTGGTTGTACATGGCTAAAATGGAAACCCCAACAGTAATAATGGTGATATATAAAGTAATGCTCATGGGCGTAATTTATTTTTTATAATTTAGTTCTTATAAAGTAGTTTTTTAAAATATAAATAAAGTGAATAAGGGAATATTAAATTATTGATGATGGTATTTTTCATTCGCCAAGATACTACAAGCGCGGTATACTTGCTCTGCTAAAATTAAACGAACTAACATATGTGGGAAAACGAGTTCTGATAAAGACCAAGTAAATTGAGCACGCTTTTTTATTTCTTCATCAACACCATAAGCACCTCCAATTAAAAACACAATTTTTTGTGCACTTTGATTGGCTTTCTGTTGTATT
>Ga0209443_1001797_pt1 | contig 13121 bp, 10 predicted proteins | sample LauGreBMM110DCMD_2_FD_187571 | JGI IMG/M metagenome (GOLD analysis project Ga0209443, IMG submission 187571) | Freshwater lake microbial communities from Lake Michigan, USA - Su13.BD.MM110.DCMD (SPAdes) (version 2) | ecosystem: Environmental > Aquatic > Freshwater > Lake | place: Lake Michigan... | reverse complement strand
AGAGTAATAAAAGATATAATAACTACCAAAATAAAGCGAGAACATTTAACAAATTACCTAAAACATAGTTTTAAGATATATAAAAAATAAATATTCTTGTCTCATTTTTCTTTTCGGTCGGTGTAATATTAATACAGTCATTAATAATATAAAAATAATGCGAACCTTTTAATAAATTATATAAAATATCTTAGCATTTATCATAATTAATTTTAGGGGGCATAGGTACTTCGCGATACATAATAGATTGACACGCGGGTAAATGAAGCATCGATGTATCTATAGGCGGTGTTTTATCATTTTTAATAATACCGTCTTCGGTTGGAACATATTGATTTGTTCCGCATTTTGATATTATTCTTGTTTGTCCTCTTAATTCACTATCTAAATCAACGAGATTTCCTTGAATATGTGAAACAACTGTTCCGCCTAAGAAACCTAATTGATGTCTACATTTATTTTCATGCTCATATCTGTAAGGCGATAATAAATAACTTAAAGTACTTACATTACCTTGTAATTCTTGCTTATACGAACAATTATCATACGTTGTTCTATTAAAACTCATATACTCTCCTATATTATATAGAAAAGTTTTTATTTCTTCCTATCCAATTACAATTTTTATTAAATTCTGTTCTATGAATATATGAGCGTGTATCTTCACCTCCGTTAGTCCAATTAGGAACTATATTTTCGGGTCTTTGAATATCTTTTACACAATCTAATAAAGGCATAAAATTATTCATTTCTTCTTCCATAATCTGTTTTTTACATCTAACATTATTTGTATCCTTTCCTTCTATTAATTCTAATTCACCTCCTATATCTGTTTTACCGCATCTTAGATTTGGTCCAGATGTAAAAATTCTGTTATTTAATTGTATACGACATCTGTCTTGTGTCATAGACGAAGGATCGTTTCTTAACATAGAATATTTATCTATTAAACAATCGTCCGCTAAACCATATCCAGGACGGCCTCTTAAATTAGGATGATTTAAATACATATCTGTCATTCTAACGAAGGGACTTTCGCAAGGAACTAAATTAGTAGGATATATATTATAACCTTCTATTCTATTATTATTTATTTCTTTAGCATTTTTCCAACAATCATCAGAGCATATATTTGTTGTACTATCAAAAATTTTATTTTCCATTATCTATATTTTAATAATAAATAAATAATTTATTTATCTACTATGTATTTTTTATCTTCGCAATTTTTAATAATATCATAATTTATATCTAATTTAATATTATCATAAATTTTACTATAATCTTTTTCTAATACATGATTCTTAAATTGTAAAATTTTCCAATCATTATTATTAGCACTATTTCCAACTATTTCGTCAATAATTTCATCATTCTTTTTAATCTTATTAAATGTTTCGTTATTCTCACATTTATTACCACAAGCATCATATCTAATTATATTTTTATAGGTAAGTAAGTTCTCTATGTTATCGCTGTTTTTAGAATAGTTCATATATTCTATTTCCTTTGATGCTGTATTATCCTCGTTAACCTCGATATCAAACTTTAAACTCGTTTTTTTTATCATTATTATTTATATAATAATTATATTATTTATATACTGACTTTTACTAAATATAAATACAGAAAAAAAATCTTATTATAATATATATCTAAAAATGAGCGGTATTCTTGATATTATTGTATAAATTATTATAACATTGTTCGCCATTATTCTCTTTACACGAAGGTCCTCTTTCATATAACCAGGATGTTAATTTTTCCCTATTATTTGGTATAGTAGTTGAAGGAACTGTATAAAACTGTCTATCTAATAATGATTTATCATATAAATCATCAGTTTCTCTAAAAACATTACTATTAAAATAGTGGTCTATATTCTCCTTTATTTTTTTATTTTCAATAGAACACGATTCGTATTTTTTATTATAACCAATTAAACTCGGGTTCATAAAAGGGTTGTCTTGTGTCGGTTTAACACATTTTTCAGAATTAATAATATCCAAATCATTATCATTTAGATATTTTTCTATTATTTTATTTTTATCCATTTGATAATTGTATATTAATATAGAAATTAACATAATTATAAATATAAATAATATATACCGAGAATCATTGAATATTAATGTTGCTATAATACCAGTAAACAGTATTAATCTTATTATAGCATTGATTTTTTCATCTATTGTCATATTCATATTGGGGTATAAAATAGGATTAAATAATTCATTCAAATTATCTAACCAAAACATTATTATTATTCTTATTCTAATATCTATATTATTTTTATTCACTTTCTTTGTTTTTTCTATCTAATTTACTTTTTAATCTATTTATTGCTAAAGATTTTCTATAGGCATTTTTATTAAAGGTTGTTCGAGTATCTTTCTTTTTTCCTTTGGGATTCATCATATTTCCAAATGCTTCCATACCCTCTTTGTTATTCATCATAGCACCCATCATTTTCATCATAGAAGCCATATCGGGAGCACCTGATGAACCAGGAGTACCTGATGAACCAGGAGCACCCGATGAACCGGGAGCACCCGAAAATCCTCCACCACCTTGATTTCCAAACATACCTGGCATAGCAGAAGCAAATTTCATGGCATCTTGTAAAAGATTTTCTTGTTTTAATTCGCCACTAGATATTTTAGTAGCCATTTTTCTGCTTACATTTGAAATTAAATCGCTAAAACCACTATTAGGATCTCCAATTGCCTTAAGAATATCGCCATTATCACCAATAGATTTTTGTAATTTATCAACATCAACATCTTCTAATATTTCTTTCGCCAATTTTCCCAACATAGTATCTTCCATACCAGCCATATTTATATTAGTTTTATCTTTAATATTCTTATTTTTCAAAGAGTTTAGTCGAGTAATTATTTTTTTATTTTTATCATTTTCAATTTCATTTAATAGTTCTTCGCTCATTGATTCCTGAAATATTTTAATATATTTCTTAACATCTTCGTCACTTAAATCATTCTTGAATAAATAGAATACTGTTAGAAAATGATGACACAAGAAGTTGTCATTTATTAATTTTTGAATATTTTTTATACTAATATTAGTAAATATCTCAACATCTTTAACATCATCTAAATCAAACCAATCATCTATTGTACTTTCCTCAGCATCAGCATAAGAAGTCCAAAAATTTTCTGGAAGAGAATTGATATATTTAATATATTCGTCAGAAGATTTATCAAAAGTAACATAATTAGACTTTATACTTTTAATTATTTTTTTGGCAAATAAATAATTCTTTTCTCTTTGGTTTTCTATATTTTCATCTTCTACATTCTCGCTATTATCTTCTTTCATCTTCTTTGCTGCCTGTTTTAATCTTTTAATAAAATCTATGTAATATTGATTAAATACATATTGATTTGACATTATCTCTATAGTAAAATATATTTAATATTCCTTATATATATTTATAATTTTAAATTATCTCTTTCTTTCATAAGTTGTTCTATAGAAGGCATTGAAGATTTCTTATTATCATCATAATTAATATTAATATTAGATATACCATCAGTAATATTTTTATCATTATTTATAAAATCCCAATTATAATTTTTATCATTACATATAGTATTGCCTTCATTATCTTCTATTGTTGAAAAATTATCTGATAATTTTGAACTATTAAGAGCAAATGCCGATGGATCATTTTCATTATTAATATTTTCCATAGGTTTTATAGAACTATCTATAACAGATTTATTATCTGTTATATTTTTATCTAATCTAGTATTTTGACTATTACATAATATTCCTCTTCCAGGTAATAATAAATAATCAAATACATCTTTGCCGAATAATAATTCTTTACTTGGAAGTATCATAAACGCAGGTATTGTATGTATTTTTTTTTCAACATTAATATTTTGTTTTTTTAATTCATCTATAGGTACTAATTTTATTTTCTTTTCTTTATCATATCTTGTAACATTATCTAACAACATTTTACTATGATTACATTCCGCGCTATAAAATAATATCATCTTAATTATAACTATAAAAATAAATAATGTCTTATATACGAATAAGGCATTTACTATAACTTATGAAATATTAGAAAGCGAGTAAAATAAATTATATTATAAATGATAATGATATAGAATTTTTCCTTACTAAAAGTAATTACAATTTGTTTCATAATGACCGTATTTACCATATATAACACATTTTTTGATGTTAATGAGATTTACTATAAGTTTTTGAAGATGATGTTGATTTATTAGAAGAAAGGCAGGTATTAGCAAAATGTCCGTACAACCAAGAATCTTTCAAAAATATCAAAATAAAATTTGAGTACATAACTTTATTTATTTAGAAATTTATAAAAAACTTTTGAAATATTAGAAAATATAAAGTTATGTACTCAAATTCTAAAATTAAAAAATAGTAAATTATTGGTTGTCTCAAGGTTATACGATTGTATATAAGGGGGTGCTAATAATATCGGATATCTTACTCTATGACTACACTTTCTTAAATATACACCAACGGTTAAAGAAACTGAACTGTTTAAGTTCTTCTTCTTTATCGAGGTCAGTAATAATATTATATATATTATTCTTTTTCACATTAATATCTAAATATTTAGATTTAATTTTATTAAATGTTTGAGAGAATAATTCGCTTTCAACTAATTCAAGATTATATTCCTTACATTTTCTAATAAGCACATCAAAATTAACAATGAATTCAGGAATAAATTTTTTAGTCGCTTCTATATAAACATCTACCTTCTTTTTAAAGTCAGTTTCAATATCTTTGTCATATCTTCTAATAATTGCCCATAGAGGAACACCCTTATCCTCATTATATTTATTCAGTTTTTTACGCCCTTCTACCATATCACCACCATTAGCATTTATAGCATCAACTACACTTTTACCATCCATAAATGTACATACAAATTCACCTCCTTGTTTCAACATAGTTCTAACATTATTTAAAAATCCATTTATTTTATCTTCAGTTTCAAAGAAATAATGAATAGCAAACATACACGAACAAATGTCAAAACCATTAGCACCTTTTCCAACAATATGTTTATAATAATTAGGGACATTCGCCCCTTTTTTATTTAAAACTAATTGCAAAATATTAGCACTTTCTTGATCATCTATAGATAATGAACATTCTCCGTTAATTATTGATTTACCACAATCTCCTGCGGCATATACTATATCTGGAAATCTTAATGGAAACTTTTTATATTTATTATTAAAGTATTCAACCCTTTTATTAATAAGACGACTATAAGCACCTGATTCAGTATTATATATTCCATATTTAACATAATCAATTCCTAGAACAAATTTATAATCATTATTTACCCATCTATTCATATCTCCGCCTTCGCCACATGCTAATTCTAACAAATATCCTTTATTTTTTCTTTCAGCATATAACATATTTTTAATACAAATATTATGAAACTGTTGCATACTTACAGATAATAATTCAACTCTATTAATTTTTCGCGAATAATATATATCATCTGCTTGTAATAATTCATTGTTTATATCCATTTTTATAGTAGGTGTTTTTCCACGAATAATACTTTCTGTAACAGGATTATGTATGGAATCCCATATATTTATAGCGACAGAATAATCATTGGCCGTTTTTGAAATTTCATTTGTAGTATTATATATTCTCATTTTATCTTCTCGCAAACGCATAGGAATCCATCGCATTGAAGGATTTATATTTTCATCTAATAAATATCGGTATTCAATAATTTTGTCACCATCAATCAATTCTCCACTTTCACAACGTGCTTCGTCGTGTGAATTTAATTTTATATAGGATTTTTCTACACCCACCGAATAATATTTAGCAGGTTTAAATAATTTTAAACTATATTTATAGTTCTGTTCATTATTTATTTTTCTATATTCTTCATCGTATATTTGACGCAACGCTTCATTTATAGTATATTTTCCATATTGTTTAGAATTATATCCTACCATTAGAGATATCTCTCTATATTTCTCACCTTCTATCGTAATAATATTTTCAAACTTTGCGAAAAAATCTATCGAGTTTTGTTCGGGTGGTTTCCATTTAAATACTCTATCCCACTTGAGTTTCTCAGTTATTTCTACAGGTTTATTATTATAATAAGATAATAACGCTAATTTTGCCGGTGTAAATATTAAACCATCTATACTATAAGAATATTTAGATGTTTTTTTTAATATATTATCACAATCTTCTAATATATTTTTACTATACAAATGCTCTTTTACGATATAATCAATAGAATTATTAGTATCCCTTGATTTAATATTTTTTTTAGTATTTACTAAATATTTATAACGACTATTTTCGCTTGATTCATCTTCAATAAGCGGAAGACTTGTGATTTTTTTACCACCATAATAATATATATCAAAGGCTGCAAATAATCCTGTATTAGATTTATCTGTTCTTTTATCACAAGATATAAATTCGCCATCAATTAATGAATTATATAATTCCTTTGTAGAATGAAGTCCTGTATCAATCACAATATAAGTATTATCAATTAAAAATATATTTCCAACATCATCTATGAACATCAATAATCGTTCTCCATCGGCTTTTTCTGTTACTGTATATTCTGATAAAATACTAATTCCTGTATATTCGTCTGGTTCTAAAATATTAATTTTTTCCAAAGTAACTGGTTTAGGGGTTAAAAGAACAGGTTTATTTATATCTTGTTTTTTATTGCGATTATTATAATTATAACGCATACTAATATCTTTAGAAACGAGACCCGAATATTTTATTATAACATCATTCTGTTGTTTTTTAGATATTATAAAGGGTGTAAGATATAACGACTGTTCCATTTTAATTAAAGAGTGTAATATATTATCTTTGGAAGCATTTGTTATATCTATATAAAACTCATATTTTCGGGAAGATTTTATAATCTTAGAACTTACTATATTATTATGTAATTCTTCAATTCCTGTATCTTCATAATCATATTTATTGCATTTGCAAATATTCGCAATAAAACGGATATTCGTTTTTTTATCTGTATAAAATATACGTTTATTAATTTTAAAGAATTTTTTCTTATCATTCCAATTATCAGATATATTCTCTTTATCAATAGTTTTTTTTACAGTTGATTTAAATAATAAGTTAGAATTAAATAAGTTATCGTAATTATTTTTTAAAAGAATCTTATATTTATAAAAAGATATATTAGTATCCTTATAATTTATATATGTAGGATTTCGCAAATATTTTGATATATTACTATTTTCGCGTATTTCTAATATAATATCTTCTGTTATTACTTCCAATGTTTGTCTATCTATATTTTCATCATATTCTTCTGTCTTCATTACATTTATAAAATTAGCAAACTCTTTTTCCGTCCATTCTCCTGAATTAGTTAATTTAATTAAACATTCGCAACTATTTTCTTGATTTAGCGAAGTATGTGTATCTATAATTGAAAATATTTCATCATCTTTTGATATTTCCATTATGTATATTCTCTAATAAATATAGATATTATAGATTTTATATATCAATTTTTAATATATAAATAAAAAAATGATATATTCTTATAGATTAATAACATATTTATAAATGCCTATTAATAAAATGTTTATGCCTATTAAGTTCAATACTACTATTATCCTTGTTCCTTCAGAAATGACAGAAGGTTTTGATTCAATAGTTTATAATAAAGTTAGAAGCACATTAGAGAACTGTTGTAGTAAGCATGGTTATATTAAAAAAGATAGTATTAAGATTATAAAACGTTCAGCAGGATATTTTAAAGAATCACATTTAAATGGTAATATAGCATTTGATTTAAGTTGCGTAGCAGAAATATGTAATCCAGCACAGGATTCTATTATTAAATGCGAGGTTAAAGCAAAGAATAATTTAGGATTAAGAGCAATCGGAATATACGAAGATATGGCTATTTTAGAAGTGATTATACCCAAAATTACATCAGGAATACAATCTGATGTTAATATTGATAATATTAATATAGGCGACCATGTTAATGTTCAAGTATGTGGTAAAAAGTTTACCTTATATGATAAAATGATATCTATTATAGGTAAAATAATTAAAGATAAAGATGATATTATTCAAGTTCAAGAGATAGATGATGATAATTTATCTATAGATGAAGAAGATAATTCTGAAATAGATGATAATAATTATGATGGAATAGAAATGTTTAATGACGAAGATGAAGAAGATGAAGATGATGAAGGTAATAATTACAAGTTAAACAAAGGTAAAAGTACTAAAATTATAGGTGGTTTAGAATTTGATGATGATATTGAGGAAGATGAAGACGAAGATGAAGAAGAAGATGATGAATTAGAAGACGACATAGATGAAGATGATATAGATGAGGATGAATCTTATGCTGAATATGATGATTTTGCAGAAGAATAAATGATATTATATAAATAGAATTATATATTTATTATATATAATGAATAAAAAAGAATTATGCAAAAATATACAAAACAGTGTAAATAAGTTAACTAATGTAGAAATTATAGAGTTGTTCAAAATAATATTAGAAACTGGTGAAAATTATACGAAAAATAATAATGGCGTTTTTATTAATCTTAATTGGTTAAATGAAGAAACACTCAAAAAACTTAATAATTATATATTATTTTGTATTAAATCTCAAAATGAAATTACTAAATATGAATTAATGAAAAGTCTTCTTAATGAAACTATAAGTGTTAAAGATGTTGATAATAATAATAAAATAATAGAACAAGATAATGTTGATAATAATATACGACAGAAATTTTCATCTAGTATGAAATTCTATTTGCTTAAAAAGAAGTTTATGAAACAAAATAACATAATACCAATAAATATATTAGAAAATGAATTAACATATGAAGAATATGTAATTACATAAAAAGATATTAAATATAAATAATTAAATAAAAAATGATATATAAATTATATTATATATTAATGTATGATAAATATCTTAACTAATAAATTACCAGAGTCAATAGATAAAAAAAATATAGTATGGAAGTGTAATGACCCTGTTCTATATGATAAGTATTGTCAATACAATAAAAAAGAGTCCAATTTAATTCCAAAAGTTCTTAATGTTATTCCTGTCATAGCCGACAGAGTTAATGCTATTATCCCTGTAGACAAACGCGATTATTCTATCCTCGAAGATAGAAATCAGGTTGTCCCTGTAGAATTAGATATTAATGATATGCCTGTAGATAAGATATCTACTATTGTAGTAGATAGAGTTAACTCTAATAATCCTAATAAAGTTAATAATCCTAATAATCCTAATAATCCTAATAATCCTAATAATCCTAATAATCCTAATAAAGTTAATAATCCTAATAAAGTTAATAATAAGGTTAAAAAAAATATAAATAGTCCTATGAAAATTATTTTAGAAGAATCGCAGACATATGAAACATTTAGAGATGATGTAAGAGAAAAAATAATAAATTTTGTATCTTCTAAAGAATTCAATAAAGTTTTTGGTATAACTAAGAGTGCTGAAATAATGTCTGGAATTGCGAATAACCGTTTTAATAAGTCAACTGTATTATTTATATCTTTCTTATTTGATAAATGTGTTGTTTACAATAATAAAAATATTATATATAATAAAAATAATGGTATTATAATGATATAATATATCTAAATCTTCAAGGGTTTAAATAGTGGTAATAATATTAATTTTTTATTTTCCATTAATTTATATGCTATATGTTTACATAATAAATCTTTTATATCTTTAAAGTTTTTAACAGATATCTTATCCTTCTCTAATTGTTTAATAAAAGTATGTTGTTCTTTTTTATTATAAAATGAACACACGCGACCTATTTTTTTTCCTTTACCTACTATAGCATCTGTAGAGAATATTTTAAAATTATTTTTAATTATATTTTCCTTCTTAAAATATTGGGGTTCTATAATACCCCATGGCATTTCTTCTAATTCCATATTTTCAGGTATTGTCATTATATCATTACTGCGATTTTTAGAAAATTCTTTTTGTTGTGTAATTGTCAATGATTCTACCCATTTCTTTTCTATATTATTATATAGTGATATATCTAGATTATTAATATCTTCACGATCTTTTGATTCTACATTATATATATTAATATATCCTATATAATCTTGATTATTATACTTATTATAAGAAAGCATATCTTTTTTCCTAATTAAGATACCTTGTGAATCTAAACACTTAACAATATATAATATATTTTTTTCTTTTAAGTTGCTATAATTAGTTATAATATATTCAAGTAAAAATTTGAATTTTTTGTCATTTAAATTAAAATATATAGAAATTGTAGTACTAATTATATTATCATAATTAATATCTATCAATTTCAATATATTATCTATATTTTCATTCATTTTTTCTTCGAAATTACTTACAATATCTTCTTTTAAATCTTGTTCATCTATCTTTATTTTAATTTTTTCAATTTTATTAACTTCATCATTTATAATTGTTATTTTAATTCCGTTATTATGATGTTCTATGTAGTAATTTTCTATTAATATATTAGGTCTTACAGAATTATTTATAGCATATATTATAATTTCTTTATCTACATCAATGCCTTTTATAAGATCCTCATATGATATATAATATATATTATCTTGTATTAATTTTATTATTTTTTCTCTAATAATATTCTTAGTTCTTTTTAAAAGATGTTTATAGACATCACTTCTATATCCTGATTTATCACGAGTATCACGATTATTATCTTTTTCATTGCCACATGAAGGTTCTAAATTTATATTATCACCTAATTCATATTTTATTTTATTTCCTTGCGATGTCAATATATCAACTTTTCCCATTTCAAATATATTTTTAGGAAAATAATTGAGATTTTTCATTAAAGAGCAATCAATAGAATTATTAGATATTATCTTATCTATTTCCTTACTTTCTATATATTTTCGCGTAGATATTCTTAGAGCATGTATATCTATTGTTTCTGTATTAATATCATCTTTGTCATCGTTAGCACTAGCATGCATAAATACAGTAACATTTCGTTTTTCAAATGGTAAATTTTGATGTCTACAATTACGTATGCCTCTTCCTATAATTTGGTCAGGTCTATTAAAATGATACCAAGGTTCTATTAAATGAATTTCGCGAGCATTATAAAAACTGAGTCCTTCGCTCGCGACTTGTGTTATTAATATAACCTTAATATCCTTTCCATTTATATTTTTATCATTATTAATTTTCTTTATTAAATTATTTATAGTAGTTGAACCCATAATTTCCTTTTTATCACTCGTCAATATACAGTATTTTGGATTACTTACGTCTTTATATATGGGTTTATCTTTAACAATATCGGGATTTTTCAATATATTATTTGTACCCTCCCGAGAATAACCTAAATGTTCTAAACAAATTGCCAGAGGTATTATACCTGCCCACGCAAATCTAGAATATATAACTACTATTCCATCAGACTTTCTAATTATATTACAAATGTTTAGAAATTTACCCGAATATTTTCCTAAATATTCTTCTGTTGGATATAAGGCATTATTATATTTTTCAGCATATTTTACTGATATACTAGCTGTACCTTCAACATTTCTAAAAAATGTATTAAAACCCATTTTACCTATATCATTATCGTATACAATATTCATAGGTTGTAATAATTTCATATTTTGATTTTGTACTCCTTGAGTACCTTGAGATTTATCATCTAAATCGCCGTTTAATTCATTATCATCATTTTCCTCAACATTATTATAGTTTATTTTATTTATTACATTTTTTAATTTATCAATCTTATTTTTTTGATATATTCCAAGATTTGAAATTACAATATCATCAGTTATATATTCAAGCCATCCTAATTCTTTCGTAGATATAGGATTATTTGAAGGGTCTTTAGAAGGTTCTGTTTTTAATATTTTTATATTACTATTATATGATGCTTTTAATTTTAATGCAAATGTAAATGGATTTTTACCTTTTAAATATGAAATGTAATTAGATGATAATAGTTTTATTAATATTTTTGTTTTATCATCGAATTTAAATTTATTATTATTATTAAATACTTTATAATATTCTTTTAAAATATTATCGCGTTTATCATTTATTAGCATTAAATTAAAGAGGTCTAATATATCTCTCGGTTCATTATACATAGGTGTTGCTGATAATAATATTAATCTATTATTATTTCCTTTTTCTAATATTTTTTTTAGAGTACTATAAGTTCCTTTTTCTTTATTATTTGTGCTTCTAATATTATGTGCTTCATCTATAATAATTACCTTATTCTCTACAATCTTATCATTATATTTTTCATTAATACGTTTCATGAAACTATCATATGTAAATATTTCATATCTTTTCTTTAATAAATTTTTAATATTAATATTATCTTTTTTATTTTTATCATTATTAAATGCGTTTTCATATATATTGAGTAATTTAATATAATTATCTCCAGTACATTGATTTAATAACTCCTTAAATGTTTTAAAATCATAATTAAAAATTTCCTTACTGAAATTCTCTTCTAATGCTTGAGGCATTATTACCCATATATGCGGTTCTGTAGTATCCATTATTTTTGTTGATAATAATGCTTCTGTTAGTGTAATAGCAGTACAAGTTTTACCAACACCAACGCCATAATATAACATAATACTTCTATATGGAGTTCTATATGAAAGATATTGACTTATAAAATGTTGATATAGGGTTGTTTCAAATTTACCACATAATTCATTAGATACTCTATTGAAATCTTCTATAGTTCTTATAGTTGGAAACTTACTTATTTTATGTATTGAAAATTCCTTATTTTTTGCTATTTTTTTCTCAAAATTTTCATCATCCATATCAGGATAATATAAATCTAATTGTGAAAATTCTTTAGATGACGAAGGTAACGAATAAGATGATGACGATTGAGATTTATGAGGCGATTGAGATTTATGAGGCGATTGAGATTTATGAGGCGATTGAGATTTATGAGGCGATTGAGATTTATGAGGCGATTGAGATTTATGAGGCGATTGAGATT
>Ga0209443_1001796_pt1 | contig 13124 bp, 12 predicted proteins | sample LauGreBMM110DCMD_2_FD_187571 | JGI IMG/M metagenome (GOLD analysis project Ga0209443, IMG submission 187571) | Freshwater lake microbial communities from Lake Michigan, USA - Su13.BD.MM110.DCMD (SPAdes) (version 2) | ecosystem: Environmental > Aquatic > Freshwater > Lake | place: Lake Michigan... | reverse complement strand
AAAGAATTTTGGCGAGTATTTAATTGTAGTTTATTACAATAATTACATTTTTTATCATTCATTAATAATATAAATATTTAATTTTTAATATATTACATTATTAATAATTGACGAAATAGTAGACAAACTTATAGCTCTATGATTAAGATTACCAATTCTTGGATTAAACTCTACCAAATCAAAACTAACTAATCTTTTTTTACATATATCAATAACAGATAAAACATCATTTATATTTAAACCATTATCTACTCGTGTTCCAGTAGAAAAAATTAAATTAGGGTCAATAGCATCTACATCACAACTAATATGTATTTTTTTAGCGGGATGATTAATAATATTATTAATTAAAAAATCTTTATTTTGAAAAATTTTTAAATTATATTTTTGAATATTATATTTTTCTTCTTTATCAATAGACCTTACTCCATAATAATATAAATTTGATGATACTAATCTATTTCTAAATTTATATTTTTCAGAATTATACCAATGAGGCATTAAACCGAGCAAAGGAGCTAAAGGCATTCCATGTGTATTTTTACTTTTTGATGTATGAAAAGTATTTAAATCAGCATGTGCATCAATCCATATAATTAAAATATCTTTATTATAAATATCTAATAATGGTTGAATTGTGCTTACGCTAACACTATGATCTCCACCCAAATTAAAATTAAATTTATTTTCTTTAATATTCTTATAAATAAGATCATATGTTTTACCATAATCCATATGTGAACTAAAATTTATAGTATTAATTGGACTATTTATATTCATATAGTTTAAAATACATTCTCCCCCATAACGAACTCCTATTTTAGGTTGTCCTAAATTACACATTAGATTATTAAAAATGATGTTTCTGAGCATTGTATGTTTTTACTTGTATATAATATTTAACCTATTGTATTATTATATATTATTTTCATTTTTTTTAACTTGAACCATACTATAATGTATTGTACGTCCATTAATATTTTTCTTATATACATCAAATCCATAAATATCTTTTTTTTGATTATAAACAAAAAACTTTTTATTTTTAATTAAATTAAAGTTAATATTTTTTTTAATTATTTCTAATTTTCTTCCTTTGTCTTCATCATAATTATACCAAGCTAATTGTCTTAAACAATTATATAAATTTTTTAAATCTTCATCTGAAATATCTTTTGGTTTTATAAATGGATTAATTTTAGCTAAATATAACGCATCAGCACGAAGATAGTTTCCAGAACCAGCAACTATTTTTTGATTAAGTAATATTTCACAAATTAATTTATTACTTTTTTTAACTAATTTTAAAAATAAGTCAGTGTTATCTTTTTTATCTAAAATATCCAAACCAAATGTTTTAAGTTTTTTATCTAAATTTTCTTTAGTATCAACCATAAAAGTACCAAAATTTCGATAATCATTAAAATATAAAATTTTATCTTCTTTATTTTTTATATAATGTAATCCAATATTATTATGTTTATCTTCTTCTATTTGAAACCATCCAGACATACCTAATGTATTCCAAAGTGTTAAATTACTATTATCAAATTCAAACCAAATAAATTTACCATATGCATTAACTGATTTAATTTTTAATGGTAATTCAGAAATTATTTTATTATAATTTTTAAATGGACCGTGTTTTTTATATCTTCCTGCTAATATTTCTATATTAGTTAATTTAGTTCCCTTAAATTTTTTATGTAGGTTATCTGCTAATAATTTACATTCAGGACCTTCGGGCATTATTATAAAGTAATAAATTAATTAATTATAAAAAATTAAATTAATAAAATGGTTGATTGTATAAAAGTTCATTTATTATTTTTAATTCTTTTTTACTATTTGGTTCACTTTTTACCTCATTTTTAACTTCATTTTTAACTTCATTTTTAAGCTCGTTTTTAAGCTCATTAAGCTCATTAAGCTCATTTTTAAGCTCATTTTTAAGTTGACTATCTGTAATAAATTTTTCAATATATAATATAGTATCGTAATGATTATTGGTTAGTCTACAAAAACTGATTATTTCTGCATGAGTTAGTTTTTCAGACCATTCTTGATTAAGTTCTATTTCTTCATCAATATTCCAATAAAATTTAATAATTTCTTTAATATCTGAAGTAGTTGCTTTTTTCATATGAATTTTAAAATCAATTCTACCTGGTCGAATAAGGGCTGGATCAAGCATTTCTGGTTTATTACTTGTCATAATGATAATTCTTCCAGGACATTCATTTATACCATCAAGAATATTAAGAAAGAATGATAAATTATTATTATCATTCTTATCTATTTTTGAAACTAATGAAAAGTTATCATTATTACGTTTATGTCTCATAGTTGAATCAATAGCATCTGAAATTTTTTTTTCTAGATCAACTTCAGAATTATTTTTTGGAATATCTCTATCCATTACTATTTCACACATAGCATCTATATCTTCAAAAAGAATAATACGTTTATCTTGCGGAATGATAATTTCTTCAGTAATTTCATCATCATATATTATTTCACGCAGACAATTCATATTCATTTTTTTTGAAAGTTTAATATCAACACCATGTCGTTTTGTCAAGTTCATTAGAGATTTTATAAAACTAGTTTTACCACATCCAGGATCTCCCCATAGAAGAATACCAAGAGTGTAAGGAATACCTTTTTCTTTATACCATTCTTCATTATTAATGAAAAAATTAATTTTATCAACAATTTCTTTTTTTTCTGTAAAAAAGCGATTATTAAAAGTTACATTTGATTTCCAATGTACATAAAAGGCTTCCATTTTTTGTTCATGAGAATTCCAAGAAACTTCAACCATTGTTTGAGTATCAAGTAATTTTAATTTTAGATATTGTTTATAATCTTTTTCAACAGAATCAACCCAAGTAATAATTTCTTTTATGGAAAGTTGTGAAATTAATTCAAGATTTTGATAATCTACATATGAAATCTTTCCAAAAGTTTCAGATTTATCTTTAGAATACCAAAAAACACGACCAATTATTTTTTTACCTTTAATAGTTGTGATATTAAACTTGTGACTTTGTGAAACTCTATAAAAGGAAGTATGACATTCTGTAGTATCTGTTTGATTATTATATTTTTTAAGTTCAACTTCGGAAACTTTTCTAACAGAAGGATCATCATTTTTAGAAATTAACCACATTAATGCTCTATAACGGATAGATACATCTTTTTCAGTTGAACTATATGTAATAGAATTATATTTATTATTCCAGTCTATCAAATTATTTATTTTACATAAAATATTATTACGATTACTTTCTTTTATCATAAAATTTATTCCTGTTATAAGAAAAAAACTAATTAAAATATCATATAAAAAATATCCGGTATGAATTTTATCTATAGTAGTAATCATGAAAGATGTCATAAAGTAATCCATGCTAATATTATATATATTTTTGATTATAAAAGATAATTAAAATCAATTTTTTTTAATTATAATGTATAATAATGTTATCGGAATACTGGTGGGTATTGATATCATTAATAATATTATTAATGATATTTTATCCAAAAAAAAAAATAGCCAATTTTAAACAAATAAATAAAAAAAAAATAAGTTTAAATTTTAATCCAATATTAAAAAATATTAATTCACTCACACAATTTTATATTAAAAATAATTAATCATATAATCTTTCAACATCTAATATTATATGTTCAAATGGTGTTTTATTTAATGCCTCAACAATATAATCGGCTGGTTCTTTGTCTTTAAATTCAATGTATGCAGTTGAATTATTTTCATAATTTAATAGTCGCAAACGAACAACATGTCCCCAATCATATAAAAGTTCATGTAATTCTTCTTCGTTTATATCAACAGGAAGATTAGACATTTTTACTTTATGAAGAGGTTTTCTTTCAAATCTTTCTGATCTTTCAGATTTAAAATCGGTATCTCCTTTATTAAATTGATTATGTGATTTTTTTTGATATGTAACCGGTTTTAAGTCATTATTAGATGACTCAATAATTATATTTTCAATAACTGATTTAGTTTCTTTACCACATTTAATAGTTAAATGAGGTCCTTGGCATTTACGACAAACTAATTTAGGTTCATTATTTTCCATTAATATATTAAAATTCATTTATTTAAAAGTATTTATTTCAATTTTTATAAAAAGATAATATCATAAAATAAATTTTTAACAAAAGATTATTAAAATAATTTTTTGTTAATGTATCCAAATAATTCCAACACACATCATGTAAACTATTTAATGCATAGAGCTTTTCTTTACTTTCACTCACAGCTCTGCATCAGACAGCTCATCAGTTATACAGGTCGTCATCTGAATCAGACAGCTTTGCATTATCAGACAGCTCTGCATCATTATCAGACAGCTCTGCATCATCAGACAGCTTTGCATCAGGTGGTACCCATGCTATGCAATGCTTGTGCACTACCTCGGGCGCTACTACATCAGGTGGTAGCGCCAGCCATGCTTCGCAATGCTTGTGCACTACCTCAGGCACTACTACCTCAGGCACTACTACCTCAGGCACCAGCCATGATACACAATGCTTGTGCACTACATTGGGCACTATTACATCAGGCATTAGTACCTCAGGCATTAGTACCTCAGGCATTACTACCTCAGGTAGTGGGAACAGCGCCTCTATCTCTTCAAAGTCTGCTTCAGAGAGCACATCTGCTTCCTCCGCAGTGAGGTAGTCTGCTTCAGAGAGCAAATCTACTTCCTTTTCCTTACTGCGGAGCAAGAAGCAGACTACTTGTTCATGCTTGAGAGGAGCCTTTAACGAACAGGACAACACGCATAAGTTCTGGTTCTGCATCTCTTGTTGAATCTCTGAGAGAACTTTTTTGAACTGTGCTAGTAGCGTACTCGCAAAAGCGGGATTCACTAGTAGTATAATTATTTTTTTTATATAGAACTAATAAACACTTAATGTTTCAATTTTTTTAATGCTTATTAAATTTTTGAATATATTAAAATAAAATAACTTTTTTTTTACCTGTTTTTCTTTTCATTTAGTTTGCTTTTCATCATTTTCCAAGACTTTAGAAGTTCTGCTACAGTCATATGATTAAATTTACATTTGTCTCCATTCTTGCAATTTCCTTCAAGATAGAAAAAACACGGTTCTACATCAAGATCACAAACATCACACTCTTTAGTCTTATTAATGATATGAGAAAACTTACATGAATCTCCATATTTACACTCTCCTTTAAGAAAGAAGGCGCACAACTTTTTATCACTTGTAGTTGTTGACATTTTCTTCTCGGTGCTAGTTGTTGGCATTTTTTTCTCGGTGCTAGTTATTGGCATTTTTATCTCGCTTGTAGATGTTGGCATTTTTTTTTTGCTTATAGTTGGTTGTGTTTTCTTTTTGCTTGTAGTTGGTGGTGTTTTCTTTAATCAAATGTGTAATTATTTATATATAATTAGCAATTAAAAACTTAATATTTCAATTTTTTTAATTTGTAAAATATTATAAATTGCTTCTAAATGTGTAACAACTTCTTGATTACATTTACTTATTACATTATAAATTTTTTGATTCATTTAGTCAAGAATTTTTTAAAGGGTATTTATAGAATAACAGTTAGTTGTAGTTAATACATTAATTTAGGAATATGGTGTCTAATATTATAAAGAAGTTATTTATAATCTAAATTATAGATTTAATTTATTTTTTAATTCAATGTATTTCTTCTTGTATTTTAAATACTTACTTTTAAAGTCCATAACTGAAACAGGATCATCTTCTTGATTTGTATTTTTTTTACTTGATTGTATCTTAGAAATATTATCATCATTAGGAATAGTATAAATAGTAGAAACATCTGGGTTATTCATAGATAATTTATTAATTACATTATCATCGGTTTGTTTTAAAATAAGTAAACCACTTGTTTGTTCTTCGGTAGGTTGTGTTGCAGCTATTTGCTTAGCAATGTTCTTTAGTTCTTTATCTTCTTTAATACCTCTCAAATATTTTAAATCTTCTTCGGTAGTACGTGTATCAATATTAATAAAATATTGTGGATATACTTTTTTTTCATATTCATAAATACGTACTTGACCTATTCTTAGTTTATATATAATTTGTTCATTACAAATATCTATACTTTTATTAAAACTAGTATAAATATTTTGAAAATATATACCATTTATTAGAAATAAACTATTTTCTTTTGTTAATTTATCATAAGACTGACTTGACATATAGTAAGTACTTCCTAAATTTGAGTTATTAACTTGTAAATTAATAGATTCCACATCATTACTATTATCATCGAATATAAATGCTGTCTTAGATTTCGATTTATTTCGTCTCCTATTAGTTGGTTTGGAAGTTGGCATGGAAGTTGGTTTTTGTTTAATACTATCGTCACCATCTTCATCATCTTCATTAACTTCATCATCTTCATTAACTTCATCATATTTATCTTCATCAACTTTATCATCTTTATCTTCATCAACTTTATCATCTTTATCTTCATCAACTTCATCATCTTTATCTTCATCAACTTCATCATCTTTATCTTCATCAATTTTATCATCTTCATCTTCATCAACTTCATCAATTATATCATCAGGATCGTATGATATTAAAGTATCTAGGTTAAAAGTAGTAGTTTGTTGTTTATCTTTAAAAAATTTATATTCTTCTAAATCATATATTAATTGATTAAAATATTCATCAGTTGTATTTAATACAGAAGTAATACAGTATTCAGGATTAGTACTGCATAAATAAAATAAAAATTTATTATAATTTTTTGTTGTTAAACCTTCTACATAAGGTAAATTTGTATTTGGATCTTTGATTTCACCATGTTGTAGTCTATTTGAATATATTCTATCACCTGTATTTGTCATAATATCACACATCAATTGTGCATTTATTTTTATTTCCTTTTTATAGGATGGGTGGCTTTTATGTAACATTGTACCTACATATGCTTCTTCATGACATCTTATTAAATCATTACCATGAGCTATAGAAAAATATGTTGCAATTTTTTTTCTTTTTACTTTTCTATTTTCTGAATCATTAGGGATAAAACTACCAGTATCTAGATCCCGATATATATAATAATAATGTTGTAAACAATATTTATAATCGTCTTTATCTTCTTGATTAAATAATAATAACTCTCTAATTTCTGGTAAATTAACATAATTATAAAAATTATTTGCAGATTGTATTAAATATCTTTGATATGGATCTGGTCTAATTTCAGGACAATCTCGTTTAAGGTCATCAGGAGTAAAATCAGTAGAAACTCCAGCTTCACTTTCTCTTCCAGATATCATAAATATACTAGCTATACATGTTCTCATTAAAAATTTATGATCAAACTTGGTATTTGAAATCTTATTATATAATCTATCTTGTAAATATAATAATTGAATCCAACATGCAATACGAACAGTATGAGCTAACGCATGATTATATTTGTAAATTAACTCAGTAATACTTTGCCCATTTTCATTTATTCTAATAGGCATGGCATCTTCAATTGCAAGATGTCTGCAATAACTTTCTTTATATGGTCTTTTAAAATAAATATCATATACATATTTTAATGATTTAATAAATAATGGAGTTTTTAAAATATTATCAAAATCATTAAAACCACATGATCCTAATACTTTTTTTATTATTAAATCAAATTTATTATCGTCGCAAATTTGTAATGTAATTACTTTATATTCTTTCTTTTTACCATCAATTTTAACAACCTCATAATCTATTTTTTCAATAAAAAATATAGAGTTCTGTTTTAATAAAATTTCAGATTCTTGTGAACTGAATGAATATTTATCAATAATTATCCAATTTTTATTATTTTTATTTATTTTAATTTTTAAAAATATTCTATTTGATGAACTATTTTGATCAAACTCACTAAAATCAAATTCTGTATTAAATGTACCTGATAAATATTGGCTAATTTGAATAATATCACCCGCTTTAATATATGATAAATCAATAAATGATCTATTAGCTAATAAATCCATTTGAGTAAAATTTGTAATAAGTTGTGATGAATAAATATAAAAATTTTCTTTTAATGCTAATTTAATCTGAATAAAATTAACGTCACTATGATATAATTCATATATATTATTCATATTAGTTATTACATCATCATAATTTATAGTTCCATTATTAAAAGAAATCTCTCTTCCTATTATTGAATATTCAAATTGTTTATTATTAAATTCATATGGGTAAAGACTATCTGTGGATACATTATTATTTAAATAATTACAATATATATTTAAATTTCTATACAAGACGCCTGTATATTGTAAAAAAAAATAAGAACCATTCACTTGATCTAAGTCTGCTAGAATGTTGACTGCATTTCGTAATAAAAATTCTTTATTATTAATAACATCATTAAATATGTTAGTTTCGTTCAAAACACTACCTTCACCTAATAGAACTTTACAATTTTGTCGATAAAACTCTTTCGTATTTATAATTTTATTAACAAGTTTTTCAATAAAAGAACCATATGTTGTAATTCTACTTAAATCTGATACATTATTATCATTAATAAATTGATGTAATTTTTGACACCTACTAGGAAAACAGTCATCATATATAATTACATCTTTATATTTTTTCAATGATTTAATTATTTTTCTATACATCGTATTAAATTTATTTAATGAATTATATTCGTTATAGATATTACAATTATAATATAATGATTTAATAAAATTATTTAATTTTTTACCATTTGATTCAATTTTATTTGGTACTTTTACTATACATTTTAATAAATTAAATAATATAATTGAGAAATCCGCATAATTAATATTTTCAAAAGGATTCCTATAAATAGATGAAGATGTATTATAAACATTAATACCAAATGTAACCACGTTGTCTAAATCAATATCAGCAATAGGAATATATAATATATTATTTACACCAATAGTACGTCTAAGATCATTAGTATTTAGTTCGGTATTTAATAAGAAATTACTATATTTTATATCTATTTTGTCGTATTTAAAAAGATTCTTTCTTAATTTTAATTTTATAAAAAGCCCACTAATTTGATTAGCTGGGTTTGTTCTATTAATTCTATTTCCATAAAATATTAAATTATTATGAAAATAATAATCTTTTAAATTACTATCAACTAAATTTAATAATAATAATTTTTTATAAATTTGATATCTTAACATCTTATTATATGATTTATTTAATTCGCTATTACAATAATCTGTTATATATTTACTTATATTTATAATATCTTTAGGGTTTTTAACATGAATGTCAAAATCAAATGATTTTTTTATATATTTTAATTTAATAATATTATTTATTGCTTTCCCTCCTAATATATAATAATCAATTCCTAAATCTTTAATTTTTGGGTCATGTAATGATTTTTTAATTAAAAAATCTATTATTTCACTTAATGATAATTCAATTAAATTAATACCTTCATAAAGTTCTATATCTTGAATTCCTTTAATTGTTCGTATACTCTTTAAAATTAAAGGGTTTTCACCTTCTGTTATAAATAGTGGTAAATTTTTAACAAATATTAGAATTTTTGAATCACTATATTCCATATTATTATATTATATTTTTTAATTCTAGTAGCTATAAAAAATTGATTTTATTTTATAAAATAAATAAATATATTAATATTAATGAGTTTTGATATAACCTTAAAATTAAACAATAAAGATTTTCCTATACTTCAAACAATAAAAAAGAAAGATATTAATAAATTAATTTTAGATATCTTTCATACAGGTTATAAACTTTATTTTCCAGATAAAAATAAAATTTCAGAAAAACAAGAATATGAAGAATTAAGACATTCAATAGTTTCATTACGTGAAGAAATAGCAGATTCTGATTTAACTGATATTGGTGATATTATTATTTCTAAAATTAATGAAAAAATAGAACCATTAAATAATAGTTTATCAAAATTACTTGGACTTGAAACAGCTTCTTGTAAAAAAGGAGAACTTGGTGAAAACATTATTCAAAATGCTTTTAAAACTAGATTTGGAGATATTGTTTATGAAGATAAAAGTCAAATACCACATTGTGGTGATGCTTGGTTAATCTTATCAGATAATAAAAAAGTAATGATTGAAAGTAAAAATTATACTAACACAATAAATAAATCTGAAATAGAAAAAATGGAATATGATATGAAACACAATAATATTCGTTTCTGTTTATTTTTAAGTTTAAATGCATCAATTCAAGGATTTAGAGATATGGATTTTCATACATTTACTCATAATGGAAATATGTATTTTGCAATTATAGTTTCACATCTATCTAATAATATAAATAAATTAGATCTTGCATTTATTATGATTCGTAAATTAATTGATATAATGAGTACACCAGAAAAGTTTCCTTGGATTCAAAAGAAAATTCATGAAGGATTAAATCGAGTAAATGAAATTATTTCTAAAAATTATTTATTAAGAGATAATTTTTATATTATGGAAAAATCTATTTATTCTGCAATGGATATGTATCATAAAGAATTAAGAAATTATCAATATGAATTAGAAGAAACTATTAAATTAATTACAGAAGAAATTAATTCAACAATGGCGGAATCAGTTAATAAAAAAACAGTAAAAGATATTATGCTAAAACATAAAGATAAAAAAATCTATCAAGTAGTTTCACATTTAAGTGATATAATAATAAAAAAAAACTGGGAAATTAAAATTATAGATGATAATAAATATGAATTATATAGTAAAGATGAAAAAATTGGATATTTTGACGTCCAGTTAAAAAAAGTAAAAATATATTTTATATCAAATCAATTAGATTTAACTTTTAATTCTGCAAATAGTAAAATTAATAATCAAAACCTACAAATTATAGAAAATAATTTATAATTTTAACATATTTTTTTAATCTAATTAATAATAATGAATAAAAAGATTTTAATAATTTTAATTTTAATATGTGTTTTATATTGTTTATTTTTTTCAGATAATATTGATAAATTTTCTCAAAATTTAAGATTATCTAATATTTATGGAGCATCAAGTTCAAGAACTAAAAATGATGAAATATATGAAATTGGTATAGATGAAGATAATGAAGAAGTATATCAATTTAATAATGATACTTTTAAATTAAGTGATAATGATATTTTTCAACCTTATGAACCTAAAAAAATAAAATATTTACCTGTAATTGTTAAAATTCCATCAGTTGTAACAACAAAAAGTATTAAATCTAAAGTACCAATGAAAATAGACGGGTATAAATATATTGGTTTAGTATCAAATCAATATTATAAACAATTTTATATTATATATGAAAAAGAATATAATAATTATCAAAGAGAAGATAAATTATATGAATATTTATTAGTAAAAAAAATAGAAGATAATTTTAAAGTTGTATATAATATTCCTCCAAGAAGTAAAGTTGAACCAGGTGATAATATATATTTTAGTTATGGTAATTTCCAATTAGGACCTTTAAAATTTATGTATTAATATTGACAGTTTAAAATTTTTTATACAAGTTTTTGCATTGTATAATAGTATGTTTTCTTTAATATTTATAAAAATTGAAAAATCTAATTTTTATAAATCATTTAGAGACACAATAATAAATCACGTAATACATAATAAGGGACTCGCGTAATATACAACAATAAATACTGAAGTAATAATAATGACAACATATAATAAAACATCATTAAATACAATGATAATGCAAGTCCAAGCAGCTGAAGAAAAGTGTAGATCTGCCGAACAAGTTTTATGGACTGCAAGAACATGGTATTATGCAAAGGTAGATAATGCAAACCTCTTGGCAAAGCAATCATACAAGATGGCACATACCGTGTGGAATTTACAGAATAATAATACAGAATTGTCGTTGCTGCAAGAAATGTGGCAAGCGGGAGACAAAGCAGAAGAAGCAAAATGTCTTATAAAAGAGGCAATAGATAAAGTAGTAATTGCAGAGGATAAAATGACGATAGCTGAAAAAGAAAAGAAGATAGCACTTGCTGCATTCATAGCGGCAAGTAAGTCAACCGCCGAGTTACTATTTCATGAAAATGAACAATATATTAATGAGAACTATCCTGAAGTCGATCCAAATAAAATAAAAACAAGTCTATCTAATTTATTGCGCACCCGAACAGAACATCCAGAGTTTTCTAAACGTGACATTATTGGTTGTTTGTGTGGTAAAATCCCATGCAGTATTCGTTATTCAAACTACCTTACAGAAACTATGTCAATCTGCGAACCATCCCAAGATGATTGTTCAATTTGCTTAGAACCATTAGCAGACAAACAGTGCGTAAAGACATCATGCAATCATATTTTTCATCGTTTGTGTATGTTCAAGACAGAAAAGATGTGCAAGTTTCCACCATGTCCATTGTGTAGAGAACATATAAGTATTCTGCCACAAGATACCGACAAGTATCAATTTTTACAGTTGAAACAATGCAATTGTTGTGAAAGACATAAACAGCGTAGACCACGTGAGTTTTCTTCAAAAGCCGCATTTTCATACCAATGTAGCAATCCCCTCGCTGATATTTTGATGGAATTACTACGTAATTATGACAATAGTATTCGCAACCCAAAATGTAATTGTAATTGTCGAAAACAAATGCGTTTGTACTGCAGAATTTTACCTGATGAAGTAGATGAGTTAGAGGAAATGGAAGAAATATATTAAACTGAATATTTCTGAGTAGTACAACTGCTATTTTCTTTAATACTTTAAAAATTTTGTGTTTACTAGTTTTATATAATTATACTTATTAAACCACATCAGAAATCCAATATGTCAGTGTCTTTGAAGACAAAAGCAAGAGCACATATGAAATTGGCTTTGGTTGCAGTGAATGAAGTACTTTCTACACTGGATGTGACGAAAAAGGTAGATAAATCATTACTGTTATGTGCTGCAAAAGCAGTATTTGATACAGAAGCAGTATTTGATACAGAAGCAGTATTTGATACAGAAGCAGTATTTGATACAGAAGCAGTATTTGATACAGAAGCAGTATTTGATACAGAAGCAGTATTTGATACAGAAGCAGTATTTGATACAGA
>Ga0209443_1001795_pt1 | contig 13133 bp, 7 predicted proteins | sample LauGreBMM110DCMD_2_FD_187571 | JGI IMG/M metagenome (GOLD analysis project Ga0209443, IMG submission 187571) | Freshwater lake microbial communities from Lake Michigan, USA - Su13.BD.MM110.DCMD (SPAdes) (version 2) | ecosystem: Environmental > Aquatic > Freshwater > Lake | place: Lake Michigan... | reverse complement strand
GGCCATCATTCCCCTGTGCAAAAGGGGTGCGCCCAAATTCTCCAGACCAGACCACCAGCGTTTCTTCCAGCAGACCGCGAAGTTTCAGGTCTTTTAAGAGGCCGGCAATGGGTTGATCAACTGCATGTGCATTGGACTCATGTCCTGCTTTTAAGTTTGCATGTTGATCCCAACGATCAAATCCACCAATCGAAGGACAGGTTAGTTCTACGAACCGTACTCCTCTTTCAACAAGCCTGCGTGCAAGAAGACATTGCGCCGCATAGTTTCTTGTATTGGGGTCCTGTGCGTCCAGGCCATACAGTTTTTTGGTGGCTTCAGACTCAAACTTAAAGTCGGTAAGTTCTGGAATCGAGGACTGCATTTTATAGGCCAATTCATAGTTGCTGATGGCAGACTCAATTTCATCTGCATCACCCAGTGAGCCCAGAAGTCCTTTGTCTCTTTTTTTGAGGAAGGCCAGTTTTTCATCTTGGATGCCTACAATGCTGTCAGCCGGCCTGATATTTGCGATGGGTTCTCCTCCTGCACGAAGGATGGAGGATTGGAATGAGGCAGGCAGGAATCCATTTTTAAAATTGTCCAAACCGCCCGGCGGAATCAGTCCCCCATCCAACACAACATATCCTGGCAGGTTGCTGTTTTCACTTCCAAGTCCATAGTTGATCCAGGCACCCATGCTGGGTCTGCCTTGCAAACCACTGCCGGTATGTAAAAAATAATTTGCATTGGTGTGTTCTGGAAAATTTGACACCATGGAACGAATTACAGCCAGGTCATCTGCACAAGAAGCAATATGAGGGAAGAGATCACTCACTTCTATTCCGGACTCGCCATATTTATTAAAGGACCAAGGACTTTTCAGTATTTTGCCAACATTTCCAAATTGTGTATCGTCAACCTTGAACTTGTTGTTGGGGTCTTCGCCATTTTCTTTTTCCAGCCTGGGTTTTGGATCAAAAGAATCTACTTGCGATACGCCACCATCCATGTAGAGAAATATGATATTTTTCGCTTTGGGCAAAAACCCTGGCAACTTGGCTCCCGACAGCAGGGCATCAATATGTGCATTTTGCTGATTGCTCGCGCCAGAGCATGAAGGCAGCAGGCTTCCAAAAAGACTGACCATGGCAAGTGAGCCAAAGCCACACTTACAGCTGTCCAACATTTGTCTGCGCGACATTGATTTTCGAAAAAAAGGAGGGTGTGTGGCCATGTTAAATCAGATATATAAATTCTTTCATGTTGAATATGGAATGGATATAATCTTTCCAGACGGACAGTTCAATGATTTCTTTTTTTGTTGTTGACGGGTATGTTTTTTTCAACTGCACCATAAAAGCAGTGGCATCATTGATCTCTCTTTTGCTTGGCACCCTGGCAAAGCAGCGTTCGTAAATCCAGCGGATGCGATTTTCAGGTCGGGGAATTTTTGCCTCCAACAACAGTTTTGCCATCTCCTCGGCCAGCAACACAACAAAAGGATCATTCAACAACATCAATGATTGAGAAGGGACGTTTGTAGCACTTCGTCTTCCAAAAGTGGTTGCCGGACTGGGTCTGTCAAAGTTCATCATCATGGGATCCAAAAAGTTTCGCCTCACAGCAACATAAATACTGCGCCTTCCATTGCCATCCAATGGCCCAGATACAGCAGGTTTACCCCGGCCATTCATGAATCGGTTGATGTGCACGGGCACAGAAGCCCCAGCAACATAAATACTGCGCCTTCCATTGCCATCCAATGGCCCCGATACAGCAGGTTTACCCCGGCCATTCATGAATCGGTTGATGTGCACGGGCACAGAAGCCCCAAGCATGGTCTTATCCAATTTACCCGAAGTGGCCAGCAACGCATCCCGTATACTTTCTGCCTCCAGTCTTCTGATGGGATAATGAGAAAGCCACAGGTTGGCAGGATCCTCTTTATTTGCATTGTTGCGGGGCACTACAGCACGTTGAAAGGCATCAGAAAGCATGATCTGGCGAATTGTTTTTTTGATGGAATATCCATCTTTTTGAAAACGAATGGCCAGGTAGTCCAGTAGCTCGGGATGAGAAGGTAGCTTTCCCTGCATGCCAAAGTTGTCAACGGTTTCTACAATTCCTTTCCCAAAAAGGTAGTGCCATATGCGGTTGACCATGACCCTTGAAGTGAGGGGATTTTTGGGATCCGTAATTGCCGAGGCCAATTGCAAACGACCACTTCCCGCTACATCGAGGTTGGCTTGCGCCACAGGTATTGCAGATAAAAAAGAGCGGGTTGCTTTTTTGGCGGACGGTTCCAAATGACTACCCCGGGTGAACACCGGACTGTTTTTCCCAAACCCATCCGTCACGCCATAATAAAATTCAACAGAGTCGGTGAAAGACTGTTGCAGTTTGATTTTTTGTTGCAGCAGTTGATTTGGTTCAGTAAAATCGGCTGTCAATTTTCGGGAACGCAACTGCTGGTTGATCAGCCTTATGTCCGCTGCTGTTGCCCTGTTCTCTTTCCAGGCTTGCGCGGCGTTTACAAGATCCTTGGAAAGCGTTTTCTTGTCTTTGGGAGCTGTCCATTTTTTATCAAATGCAATCGCATATTTGACTTCTATATATGCGTCTTTGGGAAGCTTGTACACATGCCCGGCATAGAAACCCGGAATGATTTCGATATAGGCTTTATGGCCCTTCCATTTGGAGAGATCAAATGTATAGTTGATGAATGCAGCACTGTCAACGCGCTTTTCTGCTCCACCATAGATGGGATTTTGTATCAACTGGAAATTATCAATGATGACCCTGAGGGTTGCTTTTTTCCCTGCTGCATGTATACCAATGAAATTCTTGTCAATGGTAAAGTCGGGAGAACGCAGCGCTCCAAAAACATTGGTGCCCATCCTTCTGCTTGATGCCCTTCCCTCATCAAGGGATTCAAGTTTTCCTGCCCCATTGAAAATACAATCTCCCAATGTAGTGGCGTCTGTAAACCCCTCCCCATCTGACTTCCATCCATCAAGGCCTTGTCCTGAGAAGTTTCCGATAACCATGACATCTTCTTCTTTTTTTTGCACGAGTGGAGATGTGATGGGGGTGGTTTCATTTTTTTTCGGGGCAATATCCCGAGGCTGTTTTTTTAACCATGCTTCAACCAGGTGATTTCTCATTGTTTCATTGACGGACTTCAATTCTTCTGTCCGGGATGCAGTTTCAAGCCCATTGGATGGAACGGGAGAAAATCTTGTGCCTTCCATCACGCCATAAAATGCGTAATAATCCTTTGTACTGATTGGATCAAACTTATGGTCATGGCATCTGGAACAAGAAACCGTAAGTGCCTGAAAAGTCTTGCTGGTCACATCAATCATGTTGTCAATCCTGTCTGCCTCGTCTTTTTTTATGTCTACCGGGCTATGTGTTCCTTCTGCCAGGGCAAAGAAGACAGTACCCAAAGGTGACTCACTGATGTTGCTGTTTGCATTTGTTCGGGGCTTTTCCAACAGATCGCCAGCAAGGTGTTCCCTTATCATTTGATCATATCGAACATCGTTGTTGAAGGCACGAATCAGGTAGTCCCGGTATCTCCATGCGCCTGGAATGGTGTAGTCAAATTCGTGCCCTTTGGTTTCTGCATACCTCACCAGGTCCATCCAGTGTCTTGCCCAGTGCTCACCAAAATGAGGGGACTGCAGGAACCGATCTACCATCTTTTCGTAAGCATCTTTTGAATCGTCTGCAATAAACCGGTTGATCTCTTCTGTTGTTGGAGGGAGGCCAGTAAGCACATAGGACACCCTACGGACAAGTGAATTTTTATTTGCTTTTTTGGAAGGGGTCAGGTTGTTTTGATCCAATTTTTCATTGATGAAAAAATCAATGACATTGTTTTGTTGTTTGTAGCGGGAGGGTTCAGTTTTTGGCGGGATAAACGCCCAATGCGGCTTCCATTCAGCACCCTGGTCGATCCATTTCTTGAGCAGTGCAATTTCCCTTTCCGTTAGCTTCATGTTTGATGCGGGATTGGGCATCATGATCTCAGGGTCTTTGTGGGTGATCCGGTAGAACAGCATGCTGTTTTCTGCATGACCAGGGTCGATTGCCTTTTTACCATCTTTTGAAAGTGCTGTTGCGCCTTCATAGGTATCGAGCCTAAGGTTGGCTTTTCTGCTGTTGGGGTCAGGTCCGTGGCAGAGAAAACATTTTTGAACAAGGATGGGCCTGATATCGTAATTAAAATCAACCTTATCGGCAATCTTTGGTGAATGTTCGGCTCCACATCCCACCAATCCAAGCGCTACAACTAGAAAGGTCATAAAAACAAGAAGAACATTGGTTTTTATGGAGAAGATTAGCGGCATTGGCTTGAAAAATTTCAATTAAATTACACAATAATTTCCATTCACCCTGAGGTTTATCAAAAGGGTAAAATGGTTTTTCTCATTTATTAAAAATTAGATTTTGACCAGCGTTGGTATCATTGGATTGGGAAGGATTGGCAGGATACATTTGAAAAACCTGTGCACACAGATTAATGGAGTAATGGTTATTGGAGCCATGAATCCATCGGCAGATGGCCGTGATTTTGCTGCAGGCTTCAACTTGCCAATCGTGACGGACAATCCTGATGAACTCATTCACCATCCAGCCATTGATGCGATCTTGGTTTGCACACCTACAGACCTTCATGCAGATTATGTGGTGAGGGCCGCAAAAGCGGGGAAGGCTGTATTCTGTGAGAAACCGATTGATCTCTCTCTTGAAAGGGTGAGGAACACCCTTGCGCAGGTTGAACAAGCGGGAACACCATTGATGTTGGCGTTCAATCAGCGCTTTGATCCGCATTTTCAGGAGATCAGGAAAGGCATCGAGGAAGGTAAAATTGGCCGCCTTCGCAGCATTCACATCACAAGCCGCGATCCCTCACCACCGCCCATTTCTTATATACAGCAATCAGGAGGTTTGTTCATGGACATGAGCATTCATGATCTGGACATGGCAAGATATCTTTTGAACGATGAAATCGTTGAAGTATATGCCAAGGGCTTCAACATCATTGATCCTGAAATTGGTGCAGTTGGCGATATCGATACAGGCTATATCCTGCTCACCAGTAAGAACCAGGTCACTGTCTTCATTGAAAACAGCCGACAGGCCAGTTATGGATATGACCAACGGTTGGAAGTCTTTGGTTCCAAGGGCATGATGATGGCAGAAAACCCGCTAAAAACAAACCATGTATTTCTTGACAGCGGAGGGATGCACAGGCCACGAAACCAGGATTTCTTCATTGATCGTTATGCCGAATCCTACAAAGCAGAAATGCACGCCTTTGTTGAGGCCCTGAACCAAAAGAAACCCATGCCCATAACCGGGGAGGACGGTCTACAGGCCATGCTTCTTGCTCTGGCAGCCGAAAAATCGATGAAAGAAAACCGTCCCGTACGCCTGGCTGAAATAGGCGGTTGAGTATGCATATGTTTTTAACATTTGAACAAATTTTTTTTGCTAGGAATTATTCCGGAACGATTGTATGGGGCTGACATCCATCAAAAAAATTATCACCAGAAAGAGGGTCGCTGACCCTTAAAATGCTTGAGATACCAGAATAAAAATTTATTTTGTGCATGAACCATCATTTAATGTATCAGTTATGGAAAAATATGGAAAAATCCTGTTGTTTGTCATGCCCATTTTCATTGGCCTCATGCTAATTGAAAAGCTGTACAGCTGGTATGTTAAAAAAGAAAAGACAAACTACCTGGATACAGCAAGCAGTTTGACTTCTGCCATTACCATGATCACTAAAAATGTTTTGGGATTGAGTGTGACAATCATCAGTTATCGGTGGATAGAAGAACGCATCGCATTGACGCACATCAATTCCACCCTGCTTACCTATGTGATTGCTTTTGTAGTGCTTGATTTTTCTCATTACTGGATTCATCGCATTGAACATGCTAATAATTTTTTCTGGAACAGCCATATCGTGCACCACAGCAGTGAAGAGTTTGATCTGGCCTGCGCGGTTCGTCAGCCCATTTCGTCATTTGTAAAACTCTTTTCTTTTTTCATGATTCCTGCTGCATTGCTGGGAATTTCACCTATTGTCATTGCCACGGTAACGCCGATACAATTTTTTGCACAATTTTGGTATCATACCCGCCATATCAAGCGGATGGGGTTTCTTGAACACATCATTGTTACCCCATCGCATCACAGGGTACATCATGCTATTAATGAAGCGTATCTGGACAAGAACCTCTCTCAGATCTTTATCATCTGGGATAAGCTTTTCGGCACTTTTCAGGCCGAAAGAGAAGATGTTCCACCCGTTTATGGCATAACAAGGCCTGTGAGAACCTGGAACCCCATCAAGATCAATTTCCAGCACATGTGGTTGCTCATCAAAGATACCTTGCGTACAAAAAGCATCACTGATAAATTGAAGGTATGGACCGGCAGCACAGGGTGGAGGCCCAAAGATGTTGAATCCGCTCATCCGGTATACAAGATTGACGATGTGTATGGTTTTGAAAAATATACCGTCAACAGATCACCTTTGTTCATTTCGTGGATATGGTTTCAGGTTGCTGCCATCCTTTTGATCACTTCTTATATGTTGGCTCATATTGCGGGTATAGGTAGTCCTGCTATTTTCATCTACGGAGGTTTCATCTTTGTTTTTGTTTATGCATTAACTGATCTGATGGATGGTAATGCATCCTACCTTTTTTGGGAACTGTTGAAATCAGCCTACGCAATCACAATCTTTCTTTCTACCGGAGACTGGTTTGGCATGACCAGTATCTATGCAAATGCAAATGTTTTGGGAATGGGATATATCTTGCTTTCGGTGGCCATGACCATTTACCTGGGCATGGGAAGCAAAAAGCAGGAAGCCCTGTTGCAGCAGTAGATCTGGGATGATATATCCCATGGTGGTATGATCATCAAAAACAAGATGCTATTGAACGAAATTGATCATGGCCTGGTATACAGCCTGGGGTGTTTCTTCCATGGGCACATGCCCTGAGTGATCAATGATCCGGATGAGGCTTCCCTGAATATCCTGGTTGAATCTAAGGCCATTGCTCACGTCTATCATCTGATCGTCTTTGCCCCATATGATGAGCGTTGGGGCATGTACATTTTTAATGTTATCAGGGTTTGGAACTGCCCTTTGTTTGAAAATATCGATCAAGGCCTGTCTGTTACCCTCGCACAAAAGAAGATCATAATAACGGTTTGTGATGGCTTCTGAGATCTTGTTATCATCACTATAGGCATCCTTGAGGCTTTTTTTGACCAGTGCCCTGGGAGTAACCTTTTTGATCACCTCTCCCAATACCGGTATAGCAGCCAGCTTGAAACCAATATTTCCTTTTTCTTTGGTTCTCGGATATCCTGCTGAGTTGATGAGAATTAGTTTTCTGATCTTTTCCGGACGATAAAGCGCCTGATTCCATGCAATGTTTCCGCCGAAGGAGTTGCCGGCAATGATGTATTGGTTTATGTTCATTTTGATCATAAACGAGTCAATGAACCTGTTGTAATAATCAATGGAGTATGCCTGTTCAGGATCAGGCCCTGTCAGTCCAAATCCTGGAAGATCGATGCGAATTACCCGTTTTTTTTCGCTTAACATGCTGGTAAGGCTATCCCAGGTATATAAACTTGAGGAGAGTCCATGCAGCAGCAGGATTGGGAAGCTGTCTTGGGGGTCCCCTTCGTCACGGTAGTGCACTTCCATTCCCATGAGAGGCATGAATTTTGATGGGCTGCCGGCATATTTTTGTATTACATCAACCCTTGGCGTATCCCCTTTATGAAAAATCAGCAGCAGGATAATTAAAGCAGCAAAAAAGAAAAGCAAGGACCTCAAAAGAATTTTGATCAGGTTACGCATCTGCGATTTTTTTAAAATTAAGAAATCCGGGTGCAATCTGATGAAATTCTTTTTCCGCAATGTATTTGACAAAGACTGTCCTATATTTATAAACTATATCCAAAGGCAGGGAAAGTTTACCAATCAATGAAAGTCCTGATCTACATTTTTAAATAAAAACAAAAATGAAAAATTTTATGTTGGACATCCAATTAGAAGGATTGGATACTGAAACGAGAATGAAACTGCTCCCAAGAGAACAGGAATTGGTCAAAGTGTTGGAACAAAATGGGACTATTGTAGATACGTTTATTAAGCTTGATATGTCTGGGATTTTTATAGTAATGATGGCGGCTGATGCTGAGGATGTGCACGCAAAACTTTCAACTTTGCCTTATTACCCGTATATGAAAATTGAAATGGTTCCTGTGAGGGTGGTTAACAGCATCAATCAATAATACTGTCTTTATATTCGGCTTATTTCATTCAAAATGGGCAGATTCATCCATCAGCTTAATGGTTACGCGTATGCATAAATTTAAATGTATTGTTCTTTCGGTTTTATTGTTGGCATCAATTGCTCCGCCAAACGCCGCGTATGCATCTTCTGCGAAAGGGGGAATGTGTAAGCTCAATTACAAAGGGGCCACAACAGCTCTTGAAACGAAGGCTACTATGAATTATTCACCTAAACTTGAAGGGAATGGAGGGGTATCACCAGGGAACACTACTTATTTTATTAATCCGGCAAATGGCAACGATGATCATTCAGGTTTAACAGAAGATCGAGCATGGCGCACATTCAGCCATATCAATCAATTGCAGTTTTCACCGGGCGACAACATAAAAATCACCGCTGCTGGTCAGTTCAATCAAACGCTTATTTTAAGGGGTAAACTTATTTTATTAATCCGGTAAATGGTAACGATGATCATTCAGGTTTAACAGAAGATCGAGCATGGCGCACATTCAGCCATATCAATCAATTGCAGTTTTCACCAGGCGACAACATAAAAATCACCGCTGCTGGTCAGTTCAACCAAACGCTTATTTTAAGGGGTAAAGGGACTGTAAATAACCCAGTCAAAATTCATTTTGCTGCTGGTAAGTATGATTTTTTTACTGATAGTCTTCACAGGAAAAAATACAATATCACCAATACCAATGACAGTCCGGATAGCCTAAAAGCCATTGGAATTCTTTTGGAGCATGCAAAAAACTTTCAAATTTCAGGCGTTGGTGCCGAAGTTATTTGTCGCGGCAAAATGATTGAAGTCTGTATAGATAGCTGCGAAAATATATCAATAGAGGATCTTCATTTTGATTACCACCGGCCAACGGTTTCAGAATTTACTGTGATTGCTGCAGGCGATGACTATGCAGATATTCAAATTCACAAAGATTCGGAATATACAATCGAAAATGGTGCTATAAAATGGATTGGCGAAGGCTGGAGTTATGATACAGGGTTGGCACAAGAGCTTGATTTGCTTACCAATGATCTTCGGCGCATGAAAGATCCGCTCAAAGGATTGACATTGAAAGAAATAAAACCATTTTTAATTCGTGTCAGCGGAAAACATACAATGAAAATAGGTTGTGTTTACCAGCTGCGTGATGTTTTCAGGGATTATGCTGCTGTGTTTACCCGGGGGAGTAAAAATATTTCCTGGAAAAATATACAATTCCATTTTATGCATGGCATGGGTTTAGTATGTCAATTTTCAGAAAACCTTTCCTTCGATTCGGTTACAATAGCTCCCGACAAAGCAAGCGGCAGAACTTCTGCTGCATGGGCTGACTGCATGCATTTTTCAGGCTGTAAAGGAAAGTTACTGATAAAGAACTGCGTGCTTTCAGGAGCACACGACGATGCCATCAATGTTCACGGAACTTACCTAAGCGTTGTTGAAAAAATTGCTGACAATCAAGTAAAGGTTCGGTTTATGCACAAACAAACCTACGGTTTTATGGCTTTTAACAGGGGGGATGAAATTGAATTTGTCAACCAAGAAACATACGCATCACATGGTGTGAACCGGATAAAAGAGGCGGTATTGATCAATCCTAAAGAAATGTTGTTGACGTTTGAAAAGAGTTCTCCTCAAGGGCTTGCTATCGGGGATGCTATCGAAAATGTTACCTGGACACCTGAGGTAGAAATTAGGAATTGCAGGGTATCTTGGGTTCCTACCCACGGTTTTCTTTTATCTACACGGCGAAAGGTACTCGTGGAAGGGAATGAATTTTTAGCAACGCACATGAACGCAATTCATATGGCAATTGATGCCAATAGCTGGTATGAATCAGGGTATGTAAGGGATATGACGATTCGCAACAACAAATTTATCCGATGTGCAGAGCCTGTAATTAAGATTGCTCCTTGGAATAGAATTGCCAACAGCTCTGTCTATCAGCATATAAGGATTGAAAACAATGCGTTTATTCTTCGCAATGAATTGATCGTTCAGGCAAATAGCACAGATAACCTTGTTGTTGGTGGAAATACAATTTATGCAGAAAAGAAACTCAATGATAAGTTATCAATAAATACAGGAGATTGTAAGGGTTCAAAAGTTGGCCAAAACAAATACATCATTCAGTCCAAAAAGTTGTAAGGCAAAAATACACACATTAGCAGGAGTTTTGCTGCTATGGATACATGTCTCGCATAGGGAGAATCAAATTACTTTTTATGTTGCAATATGTATTCTGATGGCGACACTTTATAAAATGCTTTAAACCATTTAGAAAAATATTGGGGATTAGAGTGACCAATAGTGTATGCTACTTCCGATATATTCATATCTGAAGAAATCAGAAGATGGGCCGCTTTTTTCAGCCTTATTGAATCAACAAAATCTTTTCCGGTTATACCTGTAATCGCTTTAATTTTTCTCAAAAAAGTTGAGCGACTCATGGCAAATGTTTGGGCCAATGAGTTTATATTTAAATCAGGGTTGTCGATATGCTCATCAACATATTTAAGCAACTTTTCTAGGAATTCAGCATCTCTGCTGTTGGTAGTTATTTCTTTTGGATTATGGTATGGGTTATTTAAAAAAAGCTGCCTTAATTTTTCCCTTGATTCAATTAAATTCTTAATAGTCAGGTCTAATAAATTTATATTAAATGGTTTAGGGAAAAAATAATCAGCACCTATTTCTATACCCCTGAACTGACTTTCGGAATCTCCTCTGGCGGTTAGTAGAATAATGGGAATGTGAGAAGTATTTACATCGTTTTTAAGGTCGCTGCACAGCTCAAAACCATCTTTAAACGGCATTATGATATCACTAATGATTACATCAGGTTGAAATTGAATAGCCATTTCAATACCAATCTTTCCATTTGATGCTACGAGTACATTATATTTTTCAGACAAATAGGCACTTATTTTGTCTAATAATTCTTTATTATCATCAACATAAAGGATAGTAGATTTTGATGGGTCTATATTTTCTTCGTTATTGTTGAGTGACTGCATCGCTTCATCACTTATATTATTTTCAAGACCGCTTAAGACTGATGTATATCCTGAATTCAGAAACCCCCTGTCTGCTTTCTCTTCGCTGGAATAGACATTATCATTCATTGGCAAGCTTATTTTAAATGTTGAACCTATTCCTGGTTCACTTGATATTGAAATGCTTCCCTTGTGCAGTGCTATAAGATTTTTTGTAAGGGATAAGCCTACTCCAAATCCCTTTTCATACGATTCACTATTGCCTGCAACATGATAGAATTGGTTAAATATTTTTGATAGATTTTCTTTTTCAATACCAATACCATCGTCGCTGACATTTATATCAAGAAATTCATTGTTGTTAGAACGAATGGCTGATACTTCAATGGCACCCCCACTTTTCGTGTATTTTATAGCATTTGAAATAAGGTTATTAAAAGCTTTTACAAGCGCATTTGCATCATACCAAATTAAAATTTCAGATTCAAAACCAGAATAGATCAATTTAATTTTTTGTCGGTCAGCAAGAGGTTCAAATGTGGTTATGATGTTTTTCAAAAAATCAATGATATTGTCTTTTCTAACATTAATCTGATAATCCCCACTTTCTATTTTTTGAATTTCTAATAATTCATTGGTGAGGTTTAACATATGACTAATATTCTTTTCAATGCTTCCTACTTCTTTTTCTTGTTCTGTATTTATTTTAAAATGTCCAATAAGTTTTTCAACCGAACACATAATTAGTGTAAGTGGTGTTCTGATTTCGTGTGAAATATTAATAAAAAATTGAATTTTGGCTTGATTAACTTTTTCAATTTTTTCGTGGTATTCTTTTTCTAATATTTCTGCATGTTTCTTTTGTACTCTTTTTTTTGTAATCGATGATACAAAAAATATTATAACAAAAAGGATAAAGGAATAAAGTAAAAAAGCCGGCAAAGTTTGCCAAAAAGATGCCTGTATTTCAAGAGGGGTAGACGTAATATTATTATTCCATACACCATCATGGTTGGAAGCTTTTACTTTAAAGATGTAATTTCCTTTACTCAAATTTGCATATTCTGCATATCGATTTTCGGACGTACAATATATCCAATCTTTATCGTATCCTTCGAGCATGTATGCATATTTACACTTTGATGGATTTATATAATTGAATGAAATAAAAGAAAATCTCAAATTGTTGCTGGTATGGGATAATTTAAGTTTTTTAGTTTCATCAAGACCTTTTATTTCGTTAGCGTTTATACCATTTATGAAAATATTTTGAATGAAAACGGGTACAGTAATACTATCTGCATTCATTTGTTCAGGAGAAAATTGAGAAACACCATTGATGCCGCCAAAGTATAACATGCCAGTATTATCAACATAGGTAGCGTGTTCCGCAAATTCATAATCCTGTATACCGTCATTAATATCATAATTAATGATGTCATTTGAAAATTTATTGAATTTTACTAATCCCCTATTGGTTCCTAGCCAAATATTTCCTTTTTTATCACTTTGTATTGATTGAATCATATTGCTGGGTAAACCATTTTTGGTCGTGTAAACTCCCACATCTGAAAAATTTCTACCATCATTCATTCTAAAATGAACCAGTCCATTCCTTGAACCAATCCAGTAATTGTCATCAGTATCTATATAGATATCAGAAATGTATTTACTGATTGAATAATCTTTATGCATTTTGTTGAATGAAACAAAGCTTGATATATTATCTTTTGAATCTAATTCTGCTTTTACCAGCCCATTCATTTCTGTGCCAATCCAAATGCAATTCTTGTACTGATCATA
>Ga0209443_1001792_pt1 | contig 13139 bp, 15 predicted proteins | sample LauGreBMM110DCMD_2_FD_187571 | JGI IMG/M metagenome (GOLD analysis project Ga0209443, IMG submission 187571) | Freshwater lake microbial communities from Lake Michigan, USA - Su13.BD.MM110.DCMD (SPAdes) (version 2) | ecosystem: Environmental > Aquatic > Freshwater > Lake | place: Lake Michigan... | reverse complement strand
AGCTCTTCATTTACAGGCAAAACTTTATTTATAGAGGTCGCAACAAACAATTTAATAAAATTAGATACAAAATCTGTATTTTTAGTAAATTTAGATTCGATATCGCCATAGACAGTCATATATATATATTATTAAAATAGTTTTTAATATATTTATAATTATATTTTTTTGTCCTCTAAAATGGGCGTTTTAAATGTGCAAAGGTGTAATTATTATAATTAGAATGAAAGCTTACATGACATTTTCCAATTCCGCATCTATTTTTTTCGAATATTTATTGACCAAACCTTTTAGCACGTCGTTTTTGAATTCACCTTGTAATTGCTCTTCCTTACGTTGAATCTTACGTAGTTTCGCCTCCGCTTTCTTGGTAGCGTTTGCTGTCTTCTTTTCCGAACGTAGCTGTTTCTTCATCGATTTTTTTAGATTCGAAAGCGCCTTCTTTTTCTGCCTCATTACGTTTTTCCGCGTCTTGGAAAGATCCTTGATTTCCGCTTTGGCTTCTTTAGATCCCGTTTTCGATGTTACCTTATACGTCTTACGTATATCCGCCAAAGTCATTTTCAAAACACTACGTTCCAAATCATTGGTATCGCTACGTCTCATCATGGACTTGATGCGTTTTATACGCGCATTATGCGCGTCTACTTTCGATTTCAAACCCTCTTCTAATTGCCCGATGCGCGCGTCGAACGCATCCAATTCTTGATTAATCCTTATAATATCAGGATTTGTCTCGGAAATCTCTTTGAATTTGGAATCCGGGCGAACACGTTTCCCGCACTTATATTTCAGCATATAATACGCCGATTTCTTGAATTCATCCAATTCTTCGGGGTTTTCAGATACGCGTTCCGATATCTTGGAAAGCACGTCTTTTTTAAACAGGTTTTTGTTTTTGATTTCTTCGCGAATCCTCTTAATATCGTCTTTTATTTGCGCAGTAAACTCCTTGGCTTCTTTCACAAGCTCTTTGATTTCAGCATTCGCTATTTTAATACATTGTTTGTTTTCTCTTCCATCGAATTGTTCGCATACGTCTTTTAGGGAAACAAACTGTTTCGCGGTAACCGATTTCAGATCATCGTCGATTTTATCGATTTCCGTGCGAATCTTGGATTTCAGCGCGTTTATTTCTTCTCCATAAACGGATTTTACGAATTTTCTATCCAAACTCATTGCGTCTTGGACGTCTTTGATTAAAGGAACGCGAATATATTTAATATAAACCTGCGCGAATTGGCGCGCGTCCTTTTCGCGGTTCAAATAACTGACATTTCCTGCGATTTGATCCAAGAACGCAGAACGACCAGGCGCAGTAAATTCGCCCGTTTCATTCAAATAACGATCCGAGAACGTTATAAAATCATCGGGTAATTGTTTATCAGCTGGTTTACAAAGATTCACGATTTTTACTAACTCCATCGGGTTTTCCGTTATAGGCGTGGCTGTCATGAGCAATAATCGAACGGAATCGTTTCCTGAAACCGAATAAGAATGCATTATTGCTTTATGTAATGCTGCCATATTGGGACGTTCGATTGATGATAAATCGCCGCCGCCGTATAATTTATGGGCTTCATCAATTATCAATAAGGTTTTTCGTAAAGGATCAATATCACCGTTGGTCTGAACTAGGCGTTTATAAAAATCGTTTTCCTTGGCTACCAAATTACTGAATTGTTTATAGGACATCGGGCGTATTTTCCAAGATTTCGCGAGCAATTTCATACGCTGAGGTTGCGCGGCTGGAATAACAAGGTTTTCAGTGACAATACGCCTGCGAATGGTTTCATTACATATTTGATCAAACATATTCTTCCAGATATCGTTTTTCAACGTGGTTCGGGTAACCCAAAGAATGGTATATTGCTGTGGTTCAAAAGACGCTGTTGCCGCCGCAATCGCACTACACGTCTTTCCTGTTCCGACCGAGTGCCAAAGAAGCATGCCTTTAATGGGGGCTTGGGGTGTAAAAAATCGAGATACAAATTCTTGCGTTGGAGTGTATTTTATGAGTTCAGATGAAGCACCTCCAAAAGACGTTTTTGATGACACGCCGGTGTTTTTAATTGATTTGTTTATTGAAGGGGTATCGAGTGGTATGGTTACAAGAGATCGCGATTTAGAAGACGGTTTTTCCACAGTCCCGCATAAATTTTCTATTTTCGCCGGTTCCCATGCTAAATCCCCGAAACTATGCGAAATATAGTCGCGCATTTCTTGGAAAGTCATGGTTCGAGAAACGTCTCCCATAATAAGTTCACCAAGTTCGGATTCTTTAGTATTAATAATAAGCGGTGGTAAAGACCGATCCACTATCAATCTTGGACCTTTATTCGGCTTGTCTGTCGACTTGTCTGTCGCCTTCGCCTTAGGACCTCCGCCCGATGATACTGAAAAATTATGGATATTCTTATTTAATTCAAAATCCACGGATCCATAAATCGCGGTTTTCTCCAAGTCTTCGGCAAAAGTAAATAATCGCAAGTCTAAATTCAAGGATTTCAAAAATAGGTCAAATGCGGTAGGTGTTTCCAAGAACGCCGGGCGCATTAAACCGGGAATTTCGATGTCATAAATCATTACATGTAAGGACCAACCTTTAGTAGGATGAAAAGTCAAACCTTTCTGACCGCATGTGCGCGTTCCGCGACCAATAACCTGTTTTTGGTCCGCCGCATTCACCGGAGGCTCAAAAATATGCACGTATTTAATATCAAATAAATCAATACCTTCTTTAAATCCGCTATCCATAATAATAAATCGCACTTGTTCGCCGTGGATATTATCGGGACGCTCGTTGAATTTTTGCAGAATACGCTTCTTATTTGCAACGGTAATGGGTTGATTATAAACTTCCACCGACGATAATAAATAGAAATTCTTGGATTTAGTCGCTTTGAGCTCCGAATCACTGAGGAACTGGATTTTCGCCTTGGCTTTACCGCCTCCGTTTATTGAATTGCCATCGTCGTCTGAATCGGAATCGCTACTATCAGAGTCAGATTCCGAATCCGAATCTTCGGAAAACCCTTCTGCCCAATATCCTAGTCTATATCCACTGGCAATTAAAGCCGCTGCTAATATTTTCGCACCGAATGTTCCCGATTTCAAATCGCAAAAAACGAAATGCTTATATAAAACCCCGTCGTTTTTCATATCTTCTTCATCGAGCGCCTCTATTTTTTTCAATAATGCGTGTAATTTCGGAGAATGACTCGGTATATTTTTGAGCGTAGCCGTTTTATCAAAACTTCGACCGTCGAATTTATAAATCTTGGAAGGTCTACTCCAGTTCGACCTTTTCCTTACACAATCCGAATTGAATGATAGAAATGAATCGTCTTTTAATGTCTCGGCTAAATTTTCCATTTAAATATACGGATATTTAATTTCTAGTATTATGTTATAATTCATGGCATCCTCTACAAAACAGTGTGGAAATCAACAGTTTTCATTTAAAGGAATTTCTCCGACTCAAACTATTAATAATTTCAAAGATAGCGGAGATGTGATCACCCGCAAGATTTTACGTGATAGCTGGGATAATCCCGCGGCGGTCGGAAACCTGAATGGCTATACTCGCGTAATAACTCCTTTTCGCGCGGCTAACCATTTAGGCGATTATTTGTCGCGTCAGAATTACGTTTGCGGTGGACCGAATCAAGTGAATGCGGACCGACCTGGAATGAAAAGTATCATTGGATCTATTTTATCAAACTGCGACGGAACGGGAATTCCTGCTAATTCTGGTAATTCCAAGTTTGTATCCGATTCGTCGGATTATACGACCTATAAAAGACAATCCGCCGTTGTTCAAAACTATAACGATTTAAGCTTTGGCGGAGACCAAAATAATGCCTCTTATGTTCCTCTTATGGCTGTTCGCCGGCGCTAGACTTAGACAGCCTTTTGCTTCGCTAAGGTTCCCTGATTTTCTTCATATTGTATATAACAGACAATATGATTTCGATGCAGCCGATCATTAATAATATCAATAATGCAGTTTTAACTAGCGTTCACGCCATGCCCTTAAAAGACGGCTCGGCTGACGGCACATCTACGTTTTCGAATATGCGCCACGAATACATAAATACACAAAATGGAACAGCAACCGCAATTTTGAAGCCGGCTTATTTCGGAATGTCTGGATTTATGAATGGTAGTCGAACGCGTCCTACCGTTTTCGACGGAACACATAGTTTAGAACAAAAGAAATGGATTGGCGGAAATAGAGACGCCTCCGCTGTGTCTTGGAAAAACCGTGTAATTGCTACTGGAAACGGAACGTTAAATATGGAAACCAAATCGATGTCATATACATCAAAAACCGACGTAAATACGCAGAGAAATGCGTTTCATCGTGCTCGTAGTGGCGGCTCAATCGCCCCTGCGAAAAAGACGCATAATTATCCCGGAGCACCTATTTTTTATTAATATATGTTATATGTTTTCCAAGATTTATCAACTCCTACCAATGATAAATCTTTCAATAGGCACAACGGCTTTAACATTCCAACTGTTTATTTTGAATCCTTGGCATAAAAAGATTAGTAAACAAATAGACCAATTACCAGCGAAAATAAAATCAATATAATATATATATGTATCCTTATTTAGTAGAATTTTTCGGAACCCTATTTTTCATTTATGTATATTTGGCAACATCGAGCCCATTGGCAATAGGTGCCGCTCTAGCTTTAGTTATTATAGTTTCGGCGCCAATATCGGGAGGTATGATCAATCCAGCAGTTACAATCGCCATGGCGGCGGCGGGTAAATTACCTACAACTGAAATAATACCTTATTGTGTAGCTCAAATACTAGGAGGATTGGTGGCTCTTCAAATATATAAACGATATACGCTATAATATTTTATGCATCTAATGTATATAATATTATGAGTGATAAAAAACCGGCTAATGGTGCAAGCAATGGTGCAAGTGCCGTAAATAAAATAGTATCAAATCAAGACAAGGGTGTTACGTCCAACTCAAATGTTAAAAAAACTCAACCGTTTGCGGGTAGAACTGAAGATATACGCGTTCTTATTAAAAGTAAACATACATCGCCTAATAAAGAGGCGATCATTGAAGTATTTAAAGGTCAACCCAAACAAATAGATGGATTTGATGATTTGGATGGAATAGCAAAAATGTTAGGATATCACGCTAGTGAAGTCGACGAACTATTAACAACTTTACAAAAAGGGGTAAAGGGTCCCCCGTATCATGAAGAGCTAATACAATATCGATTTAAAGATGGTGCAATTAGAGCGCCTTCGGGCTCGACGAATTATCTTTTATGTTCTGAAAATTCAACATCAAGTAAAGGAGACGCACTTAAACAGGGAAATAGATCGTCCTCTGGACCAGGGTTTAACTCTGGTCCGAACCGAAGTATGAATACGAGTGGTCCTGGTTCTTCTCGCGCTGGTCCGGAGTCTTCTCGTGGTGGTCCAGCGTCTTCTAAGAGCGGTCTGGGTTCTTCTCGCGCCGGTCCGGGGTCTTCCAAGAGTGGTTCGGAGTCTGCTAAAAGTGGTTCATCTGGAACTAGTAAAACTACCCAAGAAGACTTGCAGGACCGTAACGTTGTAATAGAAGCGGTTAAAAAAGCAATTAGAGATAGACGTTAGAATATAGTAAAAAATAATCCGAGCACAATTAATATAAACATTACGTATTATAATACATAATGTCGTTGTATATTTTGAATGAAAATCAAAAACTCATATGGGATAGTATGAATAAGATACCGCAATTTCAGATGTTTGGAAAAGACGTCCACGGTCAGCGCGAAGATTGGTTCCGAGATATTATCCAAAAGTTTTACGAGAGTAACAAATTCAAATTATTGTCGGTCAGCGAACTTCAACAATTAAACCGGGATACAGTTTCTTATATGATACAAGAGCTAAAATCGCAATCGTATTCTACATTTACCCCAACAATGGGATCTTTTTTTGACGACGCGTCTACTAATAATACCCAGATGCTAAGATTTCCATCGAACGAAATTGAGCGAAAATCAGTAACGCGAGATTATATTGCGGGACAAAAACAAGAAGAATTGAATCAACATTTTAGCGAGCGTCAAAAAGAATATGGCGCCATGTTAACGCGCGGACCCGGACAAGAAATCGATTTTCGAATGAATATGGAATCGGGTCCTATTGAAAATATGGATGAATTAGTAAAACGTCAAATGGAATCACGAGATTCCGAATTGAATATATATAAAGAAACACAATTAAAGCAAAATCCCTTGGGCACGATCGAAAACCCTCTGGATATAATCGACTTGGGAGTTGAAACCAGTGATTTTGCGTCTCAAAAGAAAACCGTGCATTGGTCGTCGAATCCACCGCGTAGTATATTGAAGAATCCCGAACCCCGACGAGATGAATTAAAAGAATTCATGAACGATATTCGAAATAGTGTGCGAATGTTACAAAACGAGCTTGATGTTATAAAACAAACGCGAGAACCAATTGCACCGCCTGAAGTTTTACAGAATCCCAATGTATCAAATATTTTATCTAGGCTGAGGAAACCGGGATCGCAGACCACTCGCGATATGATTGATCCAAATTCCCGAATTTTACCTAGAGATCAAATATATATGGAAGAGTAAAATTGATCCTCTACATACGTCGTTATTCTATGTTATATAACAACATAATCATGATTTATAAACCGAAACCATGGTCTGTAAGCGATTTTATGAGATACCGTCCAGGTATTGTAGATTTCGTTGAAACTAAAATTGCTCCGCATATTGGGTTTATCCAAAGGATCCTAATTGAAGCTCCAGTGAAATCCGGAAAACGCGAAATCGTAGAATATTTGGCAATGAGAGACTATTGCTCCAATCAGCGCACTAAACATTTATTTATATCCAGTTGGCATAGAAAGGCAGATAATGATCAGCGCATTGAATTGAAACAACAAGAATTACAAGTATTTTCAATTATTACTAAGAAAAAGCGCGACGAATGTATTTCTGCAATTGATCGCATTTTGGAAACTGGTTCTAAGCTCGTTATTCATATCGATGAATGTGACCACGGATCACAAGCGAATCAACTAATGAGCCGAGTATGGACATTTATTCGTAATTTGGAAAACATAACTTGTATTTTATACAGCGCCACGCCGGAAGAAGTGATGTTTTCAGGCGAAATTACTGAAGCGGGAGAACCTACAGTCAATGAAGAATTAATTGAAGAGTTTACCAATGAAGACACAGGAATAGTAATTGAATATAATCCACCAGAGGGATTTTGTGGACCCGGGAAATTCTTGGATGAGAATCTTGTATTTAACGCCCAGCCATTTTTCAAAAAGGCGGAAACGAGATACGTCCTGAGTGATCAAGCGAAGGAAATTATATCTAATATGTTAGCGCAAATGGGAAATACTAAACGCAATGTATTTGTGCTAAGATTATCTTATTCGGAAAAAAGAACAAAAGGAGCTAATATGTATGACTATAAAGCCATTTATCAGTTCTTGAGAAATTTGACGTGCTTTCCTGAGCTTCAAGACTTTTGTATATTAGTGGACAAAGCAGAAAAAATAAATATGCCTATGGATTCTAGAATTCGATGCGAAACTATTGGGTGGTCCGATCCTATGTATTGGCGATTAAAATCATCTGATATTCCTATTATTGTAGTCGTTGACCAAACGTCAAGTCGTTCAACTGAATGGGCATGTCACGATCGTGTATTTGCTCAACACGATTATCGCCACGAATACACTTATACATCATCATCGCAGGCGTTTGAAAGAACAAACCATTATTTGCCGAAATACGGAAGTTTTCAGCCTATTCTCATGTATTGTCATAAACCAACTATTATGTTATCAGCCGGACGAATTAGTTACCAAGAATATTTAAACGTTGAATATGTGAAACAAAAAGTGCAAAATCAACCCTTGTATAAAATTAAACACGCAGCGAGCCGATTAATTCACGAAACCCATTCTGGACAATATAGTGAAAGTCAAGCCGATAAAATACTTATTCATCTAGGATGCAAAGGCATGCCAACAATTTCACAACGAGTTTGTGGGTCAGTAAAAGAAAGAGTTGTTGTAGACGGAAATTTCATTCCTTGTAATTCTGAGACGTTTTCGGCGATTGTAGGTCCAATCATTTCTAGAATAAGCCCTAGATACGCATCCGAAAATCCATTTATTCGAGCCGCTGGTAGAATAGACCCCGATAGTGGTTTACAACAGGGTTATTTACGCGAATGGAGAGTTTTACAGTATAAAGACATAGAAAAAACATCTTCTGGGTTATGTGTCCGCGATTTAGATAAAGCGATCAAACCAATTCGAACTCGCGTTTGTTATAACAATGGCGTTCTCGGAGTTGGATATACATTCCCTATTGGAAAAGAAACATTGAACACTTTAACTAGTATTAAATCTCAATATATTCCTAAGACCGAAACCTAAGACAAAATATCGGAAAAATAATATATATGTATATAGTGTATACATATATGTATTTTTTATTGGCGGCTTGTTTATGTTACTGCGCCATTGCCGTAATACCGAGACCTAGGATTCTATATACTCCCGTTTTTCATTTTGCTCCTAGTATAAAACAACATCATGTTGTTATAGTTCCTGGTTCTCATAATGCCGTATACGCATTTGATTTTACTCCTATTAACCAAGGCGGTTTGAAAACTCAACTTGGTTTAATCATGGGATTTTCAGTTCCTGGAGAAATACGCATTCTTCGTATTCCCGACGTAACCGGAGACGTTGATATTATAAAAAAATGGGAACATATAAATGGCGAAACCCAAAAAATAGACGATCGAAAAATACGCAAAATTATTAATAAACTTCATACATGGGATAAGAAGATGAATATGTATACCCATAACTGCCAGCATTTTAGCGCCTTTATGCAGGGACTTTTGTCTTAAACCTTTCTAGCGTTCCTCTAGAAACGCCGAAAGTAACGTGTGAAATGTGAAAAGGTGTAGGAAAATTGATATTATTTGTCATGCGTTAATTCATGACAAATAATATGCAAATCGAAACTGTAGGCGATGGACTTTGGTATGGGGTTTTTATTATAGCCGAAACTGTAGCATTGCCTTATTGTTTATGTCAACACATTATAGAAAAAGCCAATAAACAATATCAGAAATATAAACCAGGTCGAAGATTTACTGGGATGTATTAGTTCCCCAACTGTAAAAACGCGGACAGAACACTCTTATTTTTTTCCTCGTATTGTTTCGACATGAGTTTCGCCTGATATTCTCTACGCATATTCGCCTCTTTCGCCAGACGTTCTTGTTCCTCCAAGATTTTCTGCGCCTGAGTTTTATCCATCGGATCTAACGACTGGCGACTACGTTCGCGGTTATAATGATCCACCGACTGATATTGTTGAACCTTGGAAAAATCGGATTCGCTCACTGCGAAAACAGTCTGATCTTTATGGACCTTTCGTAAATCGTCGAATTTCAATTTACTAAAGGGGTCGCTTGTTACATAAGAGTCGTCATTGGCGGCGTCATCATCGTAATAATTCCCGCCCGATTGATAGCTCATATTTTGTACACCTTGATATCGCGTTAAACCCGTGGATTGCTGTTTCATTTTATCGAATACTTGACCCATATCCTTGGCATTCACATTTTGTGGGACATCATAGGTGGGTTTATCTGTTTGGAACCATTCGTTGCGTTTTGGGTCAGGGCGACTCGCCATATTATTCTGCTCAAACAAATGATTGAATTTGTCTTGGAAACCTTTACCCTCCATTTGTTTCATAACGCCTTGGACTTGGTTCTTGATCCGATCCTCGCCTTGGTTTGTGGGGGTATAAACGACCTCGGTATCTGGGACTTTTTGCGCTTGCCGGGTCTGGTTCTCGTAAAACTGAACTACTACCTCGAATGCCTTTTTATAAAACAAAAAATAGTCGGCGGGTAGGCGGGATTTATCGGGATGTAACATTAGGACGCGGTTTTTCGCGCGCTTCATATCTTCGGGTGTCAGGTCGTAGGATTTCAGATCAAAGAGTCCTAGAAGCTCTTCAAAGGAATACGACTGGATCTGTAAGTTATGCGAGGGAGGGGGTTGTTGGCGATTCATTCTACTAAAGTATGTCTTGGTTTTACTTGTGTTTATTTTAACGCGGATATATATTCAAATATTGAAGGTTGTAAAAATTGAATTATTTGTATCGTTATAACAGTTAATAAACTAACGTAAAACCCAAATGCTTTGCTTTTCAAAATCAAGTGTTGCATCAGTTATTCCTACCAATAACGATAAATCGACAAAAGTTAAATTCGTATGTGAATTATGCAGTTCTGAAAAAAACATCGTCACTCTTACCTGTATGCACGCATATTGCGTGAAATGCTATAATCGAAAGAAACATTGCGTGAAATGCAATGCTGAAGCTACTTATTCATGTTGTTGTTGCTGTTAATATATTGTATTTGAACCATTCGTCGCCAATTATATTATATAATATTATATCCAAAGCACGCTGTTCCATAGTTTGTTGTATTCTCTTTTTTTTAACCTCGTAGAAATTCCAGAGATATCCTAATTCTACAGCATATCCTTCTTCATTTTCATTAACATTTCTAAAATTGGCGAAACAAGCAAATTCGCCATTCATGAAAACAAAGGTGCCTATGAGTTTTTCTATATTAACGTTTCGGATTACGTTATTATTAATGTCGCGTGTTAAACATTCTATATAATATTCTTCACCTGGCATTAGCTGACGTCTATTACTTGGTATCATTAAATGCGAAAAAGGTATAAAAAATAAACATTTTGTTTCAATTTTCCAGACCTTTCCACTTTTTTGTTTTTCATTTGTGTAAATGCCTAATCAATGATCATGCCGCCGTTATTGTAGAGTCGCAATACTTTTTTCTGCCACTCTTCTTCAAAAGAATCGATATGTGCTCCCAAAACATACTTTACTGGATTCCAATATTCATCTTTCATTCTAAGTTCCGGTGCTACATTAAACCAACCGTCTTTTAGTTTAGTAAGCGCTTCTCGAAGTTCGGGTTGATCCAAAGGAATAACATCTAAAAGGAGATCGATAAGATGGTCGGCGGGAACGCGGGTTGCCATTTTGTATCATTTGTTATTGTATTATTATGTCCCGCTCAGTTTCAATTTTATCACTAAACAAAATTGAAACATAATAATATAAACGTTATCTTGTAATAACAACCATCATGCAAATTACAAATCCAGAATCGTTTCGTGAGAATCTTCGCAAGAAGTTCGCGCCTATCCTAGGATCGGATGATCCTATTGTATCCGGGAACTTGGAAAAGGCGGTCTTTAATTATGCGATCAAAGAGGCAACTCAGCGTAAGATTGTGAAAAAGTGGGAGAATCCGCAATTCGTTCAGATATATACCGATCGTATGCGTAGTATATATTTGAACCTAAAAAACTCCGACTTATTGGAGGCGATTCGCTCGGGCGAACTGAGCCCACAGACCGTAGCATTCATGACGCATCAAGAATTCCAGCCGGCACATTGGCGGACGCTGATCGATAAGAAAATGAAACGCGATGCTTCCAGACACGCTGATAATCTCCAGGCTTCCACGGATATGTTTACTTGCCGAAAATGCAGATCGAAACGATGCACCTATTATGAGCTACAGACACGATCTGCGGATGAGCCTGCTACTATTTTCGTTACGTGTTTGGATTGCGGTAAGAATTGGAAAAGCTAATCAATCATTTTATCGGCGTCTTCTTGTTAATTTTCGGCTTTTTCTACCACCTTTACGTTTCCCACTTTGACTACGGGATGAAGATCGGGCTAGTCCTTTTCTCTTCCTGCTTGTAGATTTAGAACTTTCTTTCGAAGCATCGTATGCTGCTACTTTATCTTTGTAAAGTTCATTCTTTTTTTCCCTATGAGCTTTCCATTTATCTAGTTTGTCTTGGTAAGCAGCGAATCCTATTTTTCTCCATTCTTCAGGTTTAGGTGCAGATGGAGATTTATCCAAAATAAAAACACGCGGTCTATCTTCCTTTGGCATGTCTCCATAATGTTTTAATGCTTTAATAGCCATTCCAGTTCTACTAGGAATTAAGTTCTCACCTACGAGTTTTGTAAAATCCTTTGTTCCCATTTCTTTACGCATTCTTTCTAATGAAGCAAATGAATGTACCATTTATAATATAACTAGAAAAAATAATTATATTATATAGTTACGGAAATAGCTTATAACATCTCTAAATCTTGAAGCTTCCAGTATTCACATCCTCCGTTCGGTAGCGGGCGCTTCACAATAAACGGAATCTTTTTCTCTTCGAATTCTTTTAACGCAATTAGATATCCATCAATCAGACTTGCGTCCACTTCAATAAAGGGCTTAGCTCCCGAATTGAGTTGCTTGGCGCGTTCTCCTAAGACGCGAGATTTTTCGTATTTTGTAATAAACGGCAATGTCCTATGTAAAGGATCGACGATAACTCCGGCTTCGTTCCTCACGACGCGTGTCATGATATCAACCTCGTCGTTATTATGTGCCTTGAGTTCTGGGTGATGTTCTGCAATAATATTGGTTTTTAGGGATTCGTCGAATTTTTGTAGGTAGTTTTCGTCGTCATCGTCATCGTCTTCATCAGACTCTTCGCTTTGCTCCTCATCGTCGTGGATTTTTATTGGTTTTAACTTAGTTTCTTTGTCTTCTGCGTCTGATTCCATTTCCGAGTCGACTTCCGAATCCGACGCCGACGCCGAATCGTTATTGGAGTCCGAGTCCGATTCGTCTTCCTCCTCATCAGAAACCGCCTCCTTTTTCTTCTTTGGTTTCTGATCATCATCATCCTCATTAAAGTCCTCACCGCCACCGCCTTCAAAATCGGCATCGCTATCATATTCATAGGGTGTGGGCGCTCCGCCTTTGGGTTTAATTGCAATAAAATTTGACATTATATAGTTATGTTGATATTCTTCTAAATGGTTTAAAATACAAATCAATTTTGGAGGGAACCTAAGGTTCCCTTCCGAACCCTCCTCTCAGCGAAAACTTTTGATTATAATTTTGGAGGGAACCTAAGGTTCCCTTCCGAACCCTCCTCTCAGCGAAAACTTTT
>Ga0209443_1001788_pt1 | contig 13155 bp, 12 predicted proteins | sample LauGreBMM110DCMD_2_FD_187571 | JGI IMG/M metagenome (GOLD analysis project Ga0209443, IMG submission 187571) | Freshwater lake microbial communities from Lake Michigan, USA - Su13.BD.MM110.DCMD (SPAdes) (version 2) | ecosystem: Environmental > Aquatic > Freshwater > Lake | place: Lake Michigan... | reverse complement strand
CCTTTCGGCGTTAAAAATATTGTGTTAATTTTATTGTGTTTTTTAAAAATTTATTGTATATTATTTAGTATTTAAAAGAAATATTTTAAAAAAATGGAACAGGCAAGTGAACCAAGCAGTAAAAAAATAAAAAAAAAATGCGAGCACGGGCGGGTTAAACAACAATGCAAAGAATGCGGCGGATCGGCTATTTGCGAGCACGGGCGGTTTAAACAACTATGCAAAGAATGCGGCGGAAAAGGATTTTGCGAGCACGGGCGGCGAAAGCAAACATGCAAAAAATGCGGCGGATCGGCTTTTTGTGAGCACGGGCGGTGGAAAAAATTATGCAAAGAATGCGGCGGATCGGCTATTTGTGAACACGGGAGGCAAAAGCAACGATGCAAGGAATGCGGCGGAAATGGAATTTGTGAGCACGGGAGGCGAAAAGATCAATGCAAAGAATGCGGCGGAAGTGGAATTTGCGAGCACGGGCGGGTTAAACAACATTGCAAAGAATGCGGCGGATCGGCTATTTGTGAACACGGGAGGCGAAAAGATCGATGCAAGGAATGCGGCGGATCGGCTATTTGTGAACACGGGAGGCAAAAGCAAATATGCAAGGAATGCGGCGGATCGGCTTTTTGTGAGCACGGGCGGTGGAAAAATTTATGCAAAGAATGCGGCGGAAAAGGATTTTGCGAGCACGGGCGGTTTAAACAACGATGCAAGGAATGCGGCGGATCAGCTCTTTGTAAGCAAGACCATTGTGAGAAAATTGCTTCTAAAAAGTACCGGGGCCACTGCATGACATGCTTCATGAGTCTGTTTCCTGCCGAAACTGTTTTTCACAATTACAAAACAAAGGAAGGCGCAGTGCTCTGTCATGTAAAGCAATGTTTTCCAGAATTAACCATTATTGACGACAAGCGCATTGATGGCGGCTGTTCGGCTAAAAGACCAGATATTTTTATTGATTTATTAACCCATGTCATAATCGTTGAAATAGATGAAAATGCGCACATGACCTACGATCAAAGCTGCGAGAATAAGAGAATTATGCAGCTTTCCGAGGACATAGCGCATCGGCCAATGGTGTTTATTCGATTCAATCCGGACAAAAACAATGACGGTCCATCGTGCTGGGGCGTCGACGGCAATGGACTGGCGGTAGTCAAAAAAAAGCAGGCAGCTGAATGGCAAAAGCGACTAGCGGCGCTGACGGCGGAAATAAGTTTTTGGAAAGTAACAATTCCAGACAAAACTATTGAATTAATAAAATTGTTTTACTAAAAAAATTAAGTATGGTTTATTATTTTGATACGATAGCGCCTGTTGGTATCGGCGATAGAAGCTCTAAGCGTTGGTTTGTTCCACAGTAAATTTGAAGCATAAAATCCGGCGTAATTGGGATTATTGACGTTAAAATGTTAAAACAAGGCTTGTGTAATATTTTTTTTACAAAATATTTTTTTTATAAAATATTTGATAAAAATTAGATAAGCATGCAACCCAAAAAAATTAAAGTCAGAATTGCGGGGAAAAAAATAAAAATCCGGGGAATGATGCCATCTAGTGATGAAGAAGTTGAGGCGCTTCAGTACCTTGAAAGAAAATACATTGAATTAAAAGATTTAGAAGAACAAAAAAATCTTAAAAAACAATATGATATGTCATTTTTAGACTTTGTAAACAAAGAAGAAGAGTCAAGGGAAGATGAGAATCACATGTTGAGTGAAATAGACGCTCTGTTTGCAGTTGCGTTAGGATATAAATCAATTTCAACGTTTTCCTATTTGAATGAATATTATAGCGAGGATGAATTTAAGGATGAATTTGAAGATGAATTCAGGGATGATTTTGAGAAGAATACTGTAAATTATTTTCAAAAAACGGTGGGGGATATTATGCGAAAACTTTTTAAAGGGCAGTTAGACTTTAATATAAATAATAGTAAAAATATAATTTTTTTTAATCCAAGCGATAAATTTAGTGTTTTTGCAATGAATTTGGTAATGAACAGTAATACAGAAGAGTACAATTTGAGTAAAAATCAATTTGAAAGAAAATGTGACTTTAACCTAGAGTATGTTAAGTCTGTGGTGCTGGGATACGGAAAGTGGACAACTGTATATCATAATATAATGACAGAGGCTGGAAAAATGGCTTACGAAAAAACGGGCAAAGAAACAGGAAGACGGTACAAAAGGCGTTTACAAAGATATATTGCTGAAATGAAGGCTGATGAAACATTAGTGGACCAACTGAGCCGAGAGTACGACTGTGCCAGGGAAGTTGTCTTGGAAAAATACATGAAAGAAAATGAAATTATATAAAAAAATGATTAAAAATAAAAAATGGAAAATACAGGGTTAATAAAGAAAAAGCCAAAAAAAATAACAATTTTTTTACAAGATATTAGCAAAAAAAAACGATTTTAAGAGATTTACATTAACAAAAGCAAAGACTATTGGGAGAAATTTGAATGGCTACGTGAGAAATGAAATGCGCAATTTTCGCAAATAGGGTGGTGGAGACTTTGAGAACGACTTATGTGTTTAGTGTATTAATTAAAAAATAGAAAAATAACACAAAATATGCAAGACGAACCATGTGTCTCCCGTTTTTTTGGATACTTGCTGGTTTGTTTTGTTGCATTTTGCGCTGACCTGTTGATTTTCGTCGTTATCGTTTACATTTTGCTGGAAACTGGAGCGGCCTCTGCAAGTGATTTGAGCTACTTTTTTTTGATTCAATTTTTTTTTCTTTCATTTTTTTTGCTGATAGCCGGGCTAAGGCGCGAAATCAATGTTTGTTGGCCAAGGAGAGTTGAGGCGGAGGAAGTGGCGGAACGACTGAAGCAACTGAATGTAGCGATTTTATAAAAATTAATGTTTATTGTTTTATAAAAAAAATATTATAAAAAAAATAAAAAAAAAATAAAATAAATGGCAGGTCGCGCGCCCAATCCAAGGCTAACTCTTTTTGACAAATACCAGATGCCCGACGATGGTGGTAACTGTGGTCCGCTTAGACGCCTGTCAACCAGAAGGGGTGGACGCGGGGGTCGTGGGCGGTGTAGGATGATTTCAAAGACTCGTGACCGGGCAACGGGCTCTGAGCTGCTTCAGAATAAAATGAAGAAATGGATTGATCGGAAGGTTGACTTGATGGAGGAAGTCACTGATCGATCCGAGAGGGTTTTTTCCAACGGTCTTCTTTTTTTCGAAGAAAATTTTAACAACAGCTACGAGGATTTTGTAGACTTTATGATGCACATTGTGCTCAGTGTTGTGATTTTTCCGGATTCGCGGGACGACATAATGAGCGAATTACTTAGATTGTCCCGGACTGGTGATAGGTCCGTTGTGGCCGATGTGCACCGCCGGCTAACTGCGCTCCAGGCTTCCATTCCGACAGAAGAACAGTTTTTTAATTACAACCATCTGACGAACCCAAAGTCTTTTAATATGCCGCCGTGTGACCGGGCTGGGGACAATCGCATCCGGATACGGAGCGACCGGGGCCGCCATCAGTGTATATTGGCTTATCGCCGGCCAGCTCAGGCTAGTGGATTTGAACAGTATACAGACTACTTGCTTGATATGATGACTGACTCCAATCCAATCAACATTTTTTTTGACAAGGCTAAATATGACTTAGTGACAGACGCAGTAATCGACGTATTTGGGGAAATTGATACATGGCCACTGGATGACTCGGACTCGGACAGTTCCGGGAGCGGAGGAGCTGGCTCGGACTCGGATAGTTCCGGGAGGGGAGGTGGTGGGGCTGGATCGGGCTACGACAGTTCTTCAGACGACGAACCACCCAGACCAAGGTCGCCGATATTGAGACCGAGGTCTTCGAACGATGGGCTAGGGATGCGATATAGCACGCGCAACCGCAGAGCACGAACGCGGTCTCAAACGAAAAATGCCCGTAAAATAAGTGGCGGCGACCGGGGTAGAGGTAATGGCCGGGGACGTGGCCGGGGACGTAGATAAGTTTTTTATTTTGCGGGTTCTAGGTTGAGTTTATAGTAAATATGGCTGTTTTTTATTAATTAATTTTTTTAAATTTAAGCAAGTTTTTTTTGGAAAAAAATTAAGAATGCAATTTTTTGATTTGCAGGTGCAATGGCCATTAAAGAAACTTTGGTTGCAGGGCTTAATGGGAATAAAAACAATTTTTTTAATGAGTGACATGTTTTAATAGACCGACAGCAAAAAAATAAAAAAATTATTTGATAAGAGCACAGTCAGAACCAAACAATATATTTGCGTCCATTATTTAAAATATATTAGTAATCATGAAATTAAAAAAAATAACCTACTTTTACTTGGTGAAGGTTTTTTACAATTAAACTAGAGATTTGATTTTTTTTTAAATGGGTTTGCTGTAGTGTTTGATGTTTATAGATGGCCAATCCAGAAGGTTGTAATAAAAAACAATTCTTTTCAGTCAAGTTAGTGGATAAGCAACAACAGCCCATGCAAGTTTTTTTGTATTAGAAGAAATAGAATTTAGCAAAAAATTTACGAATGAATATAGAGAAGAAAAAGAAAATGTAAATTTTGAAAATTTTGCAATACGATACATTTAAGATTTAGTGGACAAGACGAAGAGAAGCTTGAAATAATTTTAGTAGGACATGAGAGTGGATATGTGAATGTAGACGGGTGGCAAGAAACGACGTTGATTCAAGCAAACCAACGCAAAAATTAAACAAAGACCCAAAACTCTTTTGCAACGTTTCCTAAAGCAACGACTTTGCCGTCACCCGACAGTGTACCTCCTGTTCCTTGATGAGAACTAGGAGTACCGCCAGTGCCAATTAATCCGGGTCCGTTTTGAGTCCAGGTTCCAGGTAAGCCTTGAGTAAAAATCCAAGAAGCCCCAACATAATTATTATTAATTTGACTAGAGGTTAAAATGGTGTTTCCGTCGTGTGATATATAAGCATAGTATCCTTGCGGTTCCCCAACCAAATTATAAGGAACAGGAAGCAAAGCTCCAGATGACCAATTAAGGCCAGAATTGCGGTAAAAAATTACAGCATTTGTAACAGAGCTAATGACCATAGTGTTTCCGTCAGCGCTAAGCGATTTGGGGAAAGCTACTAACAAAAAATAAAGCGGAAATTTTAATGATGCCTGCTGTGTCCAAATTCCTTTAACGTTTGTATAGACAAAGATTTGAGTATTTTCTTGAGGAACATTGGATACTGCAAGGGTAGAGCCGTCGGCTGATAAACTCAATCCAAATCCAAATCCCGTACTGCCTGCAACAGTATTAAGAAGCTTTTGCACAAAAACTGGTGCTGATAAATTATTTAAATTATAAATATAAACGGAACCATTATCATTGTTATCTTGATAACAACCTACTGCAAGAAGATTTCCGGCACCATTAAGACTCACCAAATAACCAAAAAAGCCTGGACCAATTTCACCAACGCCAGTAATTTTCGATCCTTGTAGAGTCCAGTTAGTACCATCAAATGCGTAGAGCCAAACGGCGCCAATCTTATTGTCATCACAAGGAATGCCCAGTGCTAGGACATCTCCAGCGTCGTTAAGAGAAACAAAAGGGGGGTCATCAAAAGGAAAAGAAATGTTAATGGCGGATGCGGGAAGTGGAATTGTCGTTTCAGTGTATAAGCCGGCGGTATTAGTAAAGATTGAAACAATAGTATCACCATAAGCTAATGCAATAAAACCAAAAGCCAAGATACTACCATTTAAACTTGAAGATATAGAGTATGAATTAAAGGGAACCGTGTAAACGGACCCGAGCTGGGTGCTAGGGGCCGTAGGCGAAGCGTCGGCCGCTGTTACCCAGACGCCGGGGCTACGTTGGTACTGGAGGAGCGAGCCGACCGTGCGGATGTCGGCGGAAAAAAAGGCGTTGGCGCTTTTTGAGGCAATTGAGCGCGCAGTGGCGAGGGAAGTAAGGCATAAATCTCTGGGAACGTTACCAAAACTCATTTTTATAGTTGTATAATTTTTTTTTTTTTAATAGTATAACAAAGGCAAAATACAATAAATTAATTAATTAATTAATTAAAATTGATTGAACGCGGGTTAGTTGGGACGACACTGGTGGTCGTCCGTACTATTGAGCACGCCGCAAACCGAGGCTATGATGTCGCTTCCGGCGCATTTTAAACCATACAATCCCGGTGCACAGGCCATGCCCGGCGGTGTCTCGGCGGCACAATGACCGTGGCTGCCCTGGTGAAAATTAAGCACAAAGCCACGGGGCAACCCCGCCGGGGGAAACTGGCACACTGCCCCGGTGTATTTGAGTGGAAACTCTCTCGTAGTGCTACTGTTATCGTTTGAGGCGCCGTAACAATCCCGGGTGATGACTGTTTCGCAGTCGCAAAATTGGTTACCGTCGGAATCGAAGGCACAGGTACCGTGACTGCCACAGTCCAGGGTGCACTGGACACACACTAGATTTTTCTCGGAGAAGACACCTTCGTTTCCGATTGCAAGTTTAAATTTTGGATTTTGCGCCTCGTCGTATTGTTGAATCAAAGGATTCATGACCTTTGAATTGCAATAGTCGGTCGCCACAGTTCCGATGTAGGTATCGTTGCCGATTTTTTTTTGAACGACATTGGCTGGGAGGCTTGTTTGCTGGCTCCATGGCTTTGGGACCAGCGGAGACTTGACGTAACCCGGATCACAGAACATTTTTTTAAATTTGATTTTTTTTTAAATGTGTTTTTTTTCTATTTTAAATAAAAATGTCTTATGAATGCGCCCACAATGGATATCTAAACTATTCTCTGTCCGGCAATCCGGGCAAAGATGGCCAAACCTTCTGGGTCAACGACATAGGCAATCTGACCCCAAACACAAGGGCGCCATTTACCTGTACCGACTCTAACCAAAGGCAGTACTATGTATCCACCACGGAAGAGATGCAGGGCGCACCGCCGGCGACCAATTTGTTCGGGAAATTGAGCTGCAGCATTACGCCCTCCGGAGAAAGGCAAATCTGCGAAATGGTGCCAGATCCCTGTCGGGGCTTGTGTAGGAACGGCAGCAGGTGCGGCGCGAACGGAAAGTGTGACTGTAGCACTGCCACTGGAAGGCAAATTGACAGCTGTTGGGGGGCAGACGGCGACGGTCCTCCCAATGACAAGCGCAGTCCACGGGTGGTGCTTGGGGGCGATTACTGTGACATAGAGTATTTGCCAAGGGGGTTTGTAACGAAGGTCCACCTTAATCACCACGAGTGCAACGCAAATTTTGGGGGGTTGGCCTGCGAACCGGGCACTCAAATAATCCAGGCCTCACCGTACGAGTGCAACAACAACGATAAGGGGACCATCAAGGGATACCTCTGTGGTAACTACAATGGCGTCGATGACCACCAAGCTGGCCTCGACCATTCCTGTTCCAGATGAGTGCTTTTTAAATTCAATTCAACGTGATGTAACAAATCACCTTTCTGCGACCTTTGCGCCATTTTTATAAATAAAAAAAGATAAACCAGCAGTTACTTTGTAACGGTGATACGACGTCAATACTCCCTGTCACAAGAATGATGCATTCCGGCGTCCTCTCTAATACGATCTTCCCAGCTCATACTCTTTTCTCCGTTGTAGATATCAGGCAATGGATTGGGTCCGCACCACAATCCATTCATGACTGGTGTGTCTACAATGTCTTTGGGATTGTTGATGCACTGCAGTGGCGGCAGGGCTTGTAGTAAGGAGTCTCCCGTACAACGAAAGCCCACTCCAGCGTCGCAAACATGGTCTCTGGAATTCATCCTGGCGACAAAATAGTCTGGCAGACTCTCGACCTCGCAGTATTTTCCCGATCTGACGGTATTCATGTACCGGGCATCGTTCGGGGGAGCATCGCCGTCGGCTCCCCAGCAAGTGGCGAGGCTTCGGGTCGGTGCAGAGCTACAGTCGCATTCCTGTTGATTGGTTACTGTGTTATGAACACATTTTCCTCCGTTGCAATCCAGCGGACAATAATTGGTTTTACAAACGACATGGTCCTCGGGGGTCGGTCCAATGTAAATTTTATATTTATCAGTACCATTTTTTAACTTTTCTTGGATCAAAGCATCGCTTGACGGATTCGGTGCGGCAAGCACGGTATTTATTGTCCCATAGTAACCGTTGGAGTACACGATGTTTTCCGGAGCCTTTTCGGCACCAGTCCACGGAAGAGCACGCAGTCTCGTTCCGACATATTCCACTCCAAAGGCACTCTGGCACACTCTATCCATGCAAACGTCCCGGGAAGCCGAACACTGTGCGTACCGTTCGGCTGAACATGCAACGCCGGCCGATTGTTGGTCGATTCTACAATTGTTTTCCGTGAGATTACAGAAACTCGGATCGGTCATTTTATAGTATAAAATTTTTTTAAATTAAATTTATTGGTAAAATATAAAAAACATGTCGGGCTGCACCAATGGATACGTCCCATACTCGACGTCTGGACAACAGAGAAAAGACGGAGCCCAGGTTTTATACGTAAATCCCGCAAGCACCATACCCTTTGATTTCAAGAGCAGCACGGTTCAGTGCAGCGATGCAAACAATAACCGGTACGTCGTTGCATTGAATAAAAGTGCCGATGGTGTAGATTCAATCCCGGTGACCGAAGACTACGGAAAATTTTCCTGTGCCATTTTGGATCAAAACGTTGGAGCCGAGATGCAGATCTGCAAACTGCCGGAAATTTGGGATTCCAATGTCGATGTCTGTAATAATTTTTGTAAAAACGGATCAACTTGTATGCCCGACGGCACCTGTGACTGTTCGACCGCAGTTGGCCCAAAGGTTCAGGATTGCTGGGGAACGGTCCGAGACGCGGGCCCATTGGACTCGGACTCAGACACACATTGGCATAATTTAATTCCCACCGGGAAGTACTGTGACGTAATGCAACTTCCGCGGGGATTTGTTCGGGAAACGACGTTTCTCAGAGCATCGAGCCAGAAGGGCATAAGTGATATCCTCGGTCAATCTCTGGCCACGGTCACCGATAGCTTTGATATGGGCATAGGGTGGCGTGCAATTGCAAAACTTGTCCCAATAGAAGAGAGGAACATCCTTTTTCAGGTGGAACACCGGTGCCACATACAAAATAATGTAGAGTGCCAAAGCGGCCTGAGTAGCTTAAATGCGCTTCCGTATACATTCACAAATCTTTCGGCTGGTAGCGATTCGTTGATAATGTTTGGAACGATCTGTGGAATACAAGGAACTGGAGATTCCCATCAGGCCGGATTGGACAAGGCTGCAAAACCATACGACACTGGGACTTGAATATGTAAAGTCAGTAGTGCTGGGATACGGGTGTTGAATAATATAATGACCCTGGCGGGAAAACGGGCCTATGAAAAAACGGGTAAAGAGACGGGAAGACGTTACACCAGGCGACTACACAGATATTTTACTGAAATAAAAGCCGATGAAAAATTAGTGGAACACATGAGCCGGAAATACGACTGTGCCAGGGAAGTTGTGTTGGAAGAGTACATAAAAACAGAATAAAGTTTAGAAAAAATTTTATAAAAAAAATTAAAAAATTAAAAAACGGGAATTTTTGGAAAGGTTGTAAATAGAATTATTTTTGGAAAAATGAATTGAGCAGCAGGGTAGTGTGTTGGATTGACTTAAGAATGGAGGTAGTAAGGTAAAAATCAAAGGTTTTTTTGTCAAAATCCAAAAAAACAATGGCCGGAGCAGCGGTTGTGCCCCAGGAGTAATAATTGTTCCAAAAAAATTCGTTCTGTAGATGACAGTCGATAAGATTCTGAAAATCTGGGGCAAAGGTCAAGTGTTCGACGATGGGCATTTTGGGGAGAAAGAAAAGGGTGTTTGTGTCTGCATCGGTCCAGATGATGTAGCGATGGTGCACGTAGCCCCGGTAGCTCGGACCAGGAGACCCAATTGGATTCGCGTCGACGCCCTTGGTTAGCTCGACAAGCGGCGATGGCGTTTCGATGAAGCCGCTGCGACAAGTCCTGGTCATTTCGTTGAAGGCCGCCAACGGGTTCCAAATGTCCTCGAGGGTGTGGCGGCTGTAGCCGAAATCAAAGAAAAAGTTTGCGAAAGGAAATTTTTCAAGACAAATATTTAAAAAAAACAATTTTTTTGTGGGATCTGTGACGGTAACAGCTGGATCGGAATCGATGAGATGTGTAGCTTTGGCGAAAGGAGTAGATCCGGGACCGATTTCCAATACAAGGCTAAATTTGTTATCGTCACATTGGCGGTAAAGATTGTTTAAAATTGATTGAATGGGGAACCAAAATTTTTGCATTTCTTAAAGAATATAAAAAAAAGTTAACGTTGATAATAAACACATTAGAAGAAGACACTTGCTTTAGCCAAAGAACAACCAGTTTTATATGCTGGCTGCGGTACCATCAATAAATTAAATCATTAATTTTATTAAAATTTTATATTTTGTAAGCCTGTAAATAGCAAATTTAAAAAATATATTGCTACATCTGCGTCCAGTCAAATCGACTGCGGACACGCCTTGTATCATTTTGACTGGGGTCGTCCGGTCTTTTGGATTTTTGCCAAGAACTATTTAGTTTATTTACGTTAATTTCTATAGTTTCCATTATATTTTTTTCCGACTTTATTAATTTTTTTTTATATTTTTCAATTATTTGATCTTGCGATATTATTAGGGAAGCTGGTATCGTATTTTCCAAAATAGTTCTAACCTGACGCTCCAGCAATAGTATATTTTCATAATTTCCAAAAATAAACTCTTTTCCTTTTATTATTATTTCGTTTTTAGTATCTTCTGATTGATAAATTCTGCTTAACCATTGTTTAATATTAACTTCATTTGTAAATGTTTTGTAAAGGTAACTAAAAAAAGGATAAATGATTAGCATTGCAATTTCTAATTTATTTTCCCCAAAATTAATTTCTTTGTCTGTACACATGTCAAAAACGCTTCTCAAATTTTTTCCTTCATAATAAGTCACCCAGTGTGTTGTGTCTTTACAACCTTCAAATTTTTTATTCGGTATTTTCAGAAGATTCCATCTTGAACGAGGTACATTATTATAATTTGTGTGTAGATAATCATGTAAATATGCATTTTCGAGTCTCAGAAATATTTCATGACTTGGAACACCTTTTTCTTGGATAATACAGGCTTCTAAAAGTGTAGAAAAAATACACGTTGTCCCTAGTTTTATGCTACTGTTGGAATAATTGGACATAAATCCTTCTAAAGTATTTGGGTCGTACTCTAAATATTTATTCATTTCAATTTGCAAGGTATCTATTTTTGCAACAATAACTTCCCTTTTATTTTTTGTTTTTAATTCGGCAGGTATTTTATAACTTATCATAGTAATGAGATGACTCATATTCATTATCATATCAAATACTACCCATCCGTAGTTTTTTAGCAAATTAGTAGGATGCACATTTTTGGATCCAGTTTCCCAGGGGTAAGTGTAAGGATAAATATTAACGTCCATTAAACCATAAACGTAAAATCCAATAATACAGTCTGCGTACAAAAGTAGTTTAAGGTTAGATTTTTTGTAATATTTTCGCAGCAGTAACTCTATTGATTTAAGTAAACTATTCTTGTTATAGTCAAGCAAAAAATCACCCACCTTTATTAAAATTTTAATGTCAAGGTTATATTTAGAAACCATTTTGGAGTTTAAAAAACGAAACGGGTTAACGTTTACAAGCAATTTGCCGGCATTGGTTCCACTTAAGACAACGGACGGTCTGCTTCTTAATAAGCACATGTCTACACACTGCTTTCTTTTTTCCGAATAATTATTTACAAGATAATATATTTCTTTCTCTGTTATTTCGTTTAATGGCGAGACAACTGTATTTTGAAGGTAGCGCATAGGAGACCTACCTCTTTGATGGTGTTTTGAAATTATAGTAGATGATTCGGCAGAAGTCATAATCGACTCTAGGATATTAGCATTGTTTGTGTCTAACCCCATGTACTCAAAAAAATCAGCAGACTTATCAATTGCGTTTTGAAAAAATGCGTCCTTAAGGATTGACTGGTGGTAGTTTTCAAAAAAAACATCGTTTAGTCGAATGTCATTTATTTTTTGTTTTTCAAGAAAATCGTATAATTTTGTTTTCACCAAATTAGCAAGAATATTTGCACTTTCCGGGTCTAATAATTTTTCTATAAAGTAAATTGCAGGTTTATCTGCTACTTGGCTTATTTTTGATCTAGTCAATAATGATTTTAAGAAATTATCAAAAAATATTGCATTAATTCGATGGTCAAATCTACTTATTTCAATAAGTTTGTATAATAAAGAATCTTGTGGGATCTTATCCGGTCTCCTGTTAATTCTCAAATATAATAAAATAGCATCTTCCAATGAAAATAATTTTTCGTTTGTTAAAAAGGTTATAGGAGGAAATTTATTATGTTCAAAAAAGTTTTTCCAGTAGTCATCGGACATTTTATATAAAATGACATAATAAAAAATATTCTTTAGAAACTTTCATTTTCATTTGACGCCTAATTTATATTTTAAAAAGTAAAAAAAAACTATAATTATTATAAAAAACAAATAAATAAATGGCAGGTCGCGCACCCAATCCAAGGCTAACGCTATTTGCCGGACGACGGCGGTAATTGTGGTCCGCTCAGACGCCTGTCAAACAGAAGGGGCGGACGTCGATAAATTTTTTATTTTTTTTAGGCTTTGTCGTGGAGTTTATAGTAACTGGTGTCCGGGAAAAAAGGGAAATTAGCAAACGAAACCGATGTTGGAGGAGAAAAGTCCAAAAATATAATAGTATTACTATTACCAATTAGGGTACCTATTGCCAAGCCAAATTTTTTGGGTTGTATTTAAGTTCTGAAAAGCACTTAGCATTTTCAATTCAAATATTTAATAAATTAAATAAAAATATATATAAATAAAAAAAAATGAGTTTTGGTAACGTCCCCAAAGATTTATGCGTTACTTCCCTCGCTAGTTTACGCTCCACAGCCTCAAAAAGCACAAACGGCCTTTTTTCTGCCGACATCAGAACGGTCGGCTCGCTTGTCCAGTTCCAGCGTAGCCCCGGCGTCTGGGTCACAGCAGAGTCCCAAACCGTTCCCGCAACCCAGCTCGGAAACGTGTACACGCTTCCCGCTAATATCCATGGACTATCAT
>Ga0209443_1001787_pt1 | contig 13156 bp, 13 predicted proteins | sample LauGreBMM110DCMD_2_FD_187571 | JGI IMG/M metagenome (GOLD analysis project Ga0209443, IMG submission 187571) | Freshwater lake microbial communities from Lake Michigan, USA - Su13.BD.MM110.DCMD (SPAdes) (version 2) | ecosystem: Environmental > Aquatic > Freshwater > Lake | place: Lake Michigan... | reverse complement strand
CCTTTCGCAAAAAGCTCTACGGGCCAATCCCTCCCTACTACTATGCCCAGATCCAAGGCTGCATGCAGATCCTGGACCTGCCCTACTCGCACTTCTATGTGTGGACCCCAAACACGGCAAGCACCGTGGCGTACCCGCGAAACGATAATTTTTGGAATGATTTTTTATTGCCCCGACTCACCGACTTTTACTTTGAGCGCTACATGCCCCTGACCCTGCTCAAGGCCTATGGTCTGCTGGACACCTCGGACCGCTTTGGACCCAATACGGACTGGCTCCTGCCCAAGAAGGACACCGATCCCCTGCTAGTGCAGCGAGTCTTTGACGCCTGCAAACTTTTTAGAAGCAAATATTATAAATAAATAAAGTATTTTTAATTAAATCACAAAATGTTTGTTGTGGGGATTGATGTGGGCACGCGGAATCTCGGCATGTGCATCATACAGCAGGGACACCCTCTATCACCAAAACCGATTCGCCTCTTTCGATGGGTAAATATCGACATTGTACCGACTGCTAAGAATATAAATAAGGTGGATATGGCACGGCTGATATCCTGTGCGGTGGATCAGGTCTGGGACATTTTGGAGGAGGCAAGGATCTTGTCGGGCGGTGAGCTTTCGGTGGCCATCGAAAGACAGCCCAATTGTAATCCCCGGATGAAGGCCCTGGGGGCAAGTATCTTTTCGGCCAGCTATGTTTTTACGAAGCTAAATCAAAACTCCCGGGTTTGTTATGTGTCGCCGGGGAAAAAGTTTCTCGTAAGCAAGAGCAGCTGTGTGAACCGCTCTTCGCTAAGCCCCAAGGCCACTACCCGGGCACGCTACGTTGCCAATAAAAAGGACGGGGTACTAACCTGTCGGATGCTGCTGGACACCGAGAGGGTAGAGTTTATTGGGGAGACGGCTGCGCTGGGGCGCGAGATTTTTGATAATTCTCGAAAAAAAGATGATCTTGCCGACTCTCTTTTAGTTGCTCTTAGTTACCTTAAGGTTGAGCTTCCCTAGGCTTTTTTTTTGTCTAGACTAGGCCTTTGGAGCCGGGGGTACAGTAACGGCCTTTGCAATATAATAAATCATTAAACCAGAAATTACCATTGCCACAACCCCAAGGCCTAGTGATGTTCCCCACTTTTTCATTTTGGATGGGTTTTTGTTATCTTTTGTTAAATACTTGTACACTAGGAAGGCAACAAGAGCCCCAATAAGTGTACTGACTATTAATGCTCCAGTAATTATAGAGGTTTTAGAAGCTTCCATACTCATATTTTTGTTTTATTTAGCTAATTAAAAAAAAAATCAAAAAAAATATTTATCTCTTACATACTCTTAGTCACAAAATAAATTACTAACGCAAAAAAAGCAAAAAAGACAACACCCGCCAGAATTGTATACATATAAAGTTTTTTCTTATTATCTTTTAGCTTATCTTTTTGGTTATAGTAGGTAACTATGGCCATTACAATACCAGATAGAAGAGCAAGCCCATATAAAATAAAGACACCCTTTTTTCCTAGGGGGGTTTTGTCCCCGGCGTTTAAAACGCGGCCAGCAGGCGCATTTCGAAGGTCCGTAAGGTTTGGAATGGGTTGAAGCGATATATTGGCCATTTTTATTTAACTATTTTTAATTTTTTTTTAAAAACACAAATTATGGAGCAATTGGAGAGCGCGGTGCACGGTGTGGTGCGGGTGCTATATAAGCACCCGAAGAAACTCTTTCCCACCCAGCAGCCCCAGAGCATCAATAGAATAATTCTGGATAAGATTTTTGCATCGTCCAGCGACTTTGTGGTCTCGCAGAAGGCCGATGGCTTACACATGACCCTGGTCCTGGGAACAATCCCGGGACCCTGTCAGACGAAATTCTGCTGCCTTATGGACCGCACCGGGAAACTCGTCTTTTACGAGGTCACGTGCCACCCCAAATTTTTCCTTGGCACCCTGCTCACCGGAGAGGTCCTCCCTTCCAAGACCCACGACCGTCTTTTTTTGGCTTTCGATATGGTGGCTTGTGCGGGCGAGTGTTTCCTCAACCGGGGCTACTCGGAGCGGATGGCCGGCGCCTTCCACCTGCAGACCCTGGGCTCCGTGGGCCAATTCTCCATCAAGGCCATTGATTTCTCAGTGAAGCCCTTTTACAGCTTGACCCGTTTTCTGCAGGACTTCAAGCCCGTCTCGGAGGACGATGGGCTCGTCTTTATGCCGCTGCACAAGCCCCTGACCCAGACCCTGCCCTTCAAGTGGAAGGAGAACAACACGGTCGACCTGCTGATTGAGGGTCGCTTTCTCCCGGAGAATGGCCCCGCTGCCCGGGAGTGGGCCTGGGAGGTGAAGCTTCCCATTGGGATTGGGCGCTTCATCATCGATACCACGTGCCCTATCATAAAGACTCTGGAGGATTTTATGCATTCGACCATTGGCACCTTCTCCGTGATCATGGAGTGTCTCCCGGGGAGCGGCAACATCATTGTGCCTGTGAAAATTAGGCACGATAAAAAAACCCCGAACCTTACCGCCACCGTTCTCGGCACCCTGAGCAGCATAGAGGACAATATCACCCGCGAGGAGCTTATCTCCCGCTTTCTTTCTTTGTAAAAATTTTATTAAAAAGAGTCTTTACCACGCTAATCCAAACGAGGGCTGTAGTCTAGGTAGGGCCTCGCCAAAACTCTTTTTGTTTAACATACTGCTACCAAACGACACAGTGCCAATAGACCCCGCAGGCATCTCGCCTCCCTGGGGCCGGAAACGGTCCTGCTCCTGGTTGTCGTTCCAGGAGCCCCGTTCGATGGGCCGCATCGTGGGATGCGCCACATCGTTCTCCCCCGTACTGATGGCTCTAGTGTTAAACTGCTGGGTCCCACTCCGGTCAGTCACGTGGCTGCTATACTCGGGCAGCATATTGTTGCCCCCGCTCTCCACCATACCACTGGCCATCGAGCTTCGAGTACTCTGGCTACTGGTGTCTGGCTTGAATGCGACTCGGGCCGAAGTGCGAGCCGCAGCGGCTCCATTGCTGCTCATATTGAGGCTCCGCGAGTCGAGCACATTGACCTGCCGGGCATCGGTGACCACCTTCACAGAGGCCAGGTACTGGGCCTCGTCAGCCGGACGCCCATCCATGGCCCCGCTCACCTGCATCCCCTGCTGCCGTCTATTCTCGGCCCGTTTGCTCGGGTCTTCCTGCACCAGCCTCACATTGGCCAGGAACTCTCGGTTGATGCCATTGGCCGTGGTGTTGTGTGACCCATAGGTGCGGGGTCCATTTTCCTCGCGAGTGTCGCTGTGGTGCCGCGTCCCCTGGGTCCCGTGCATCAGGGAGACTCGCTGCACCGCCTGCTCCGTGGCCTGCGGGCTCCGGAAGGAACCCGGGGCCTCGGTTCTCAGCTGCACCTCACCGGGCACATAGATTTGCCCGGATTCCGTGGTATAATAGGGCCCCGTTTCGTGCATCGACATTGCGCTATAGTCTATGCGACCGGGGGCCAGATTTGAATTCGCCATGCTGCCATTGTGGATGGTGGCCTGACTGCCCCGGTTGCCAAAGCTGTCGGTCTGTGGGTTGTAGTAGGCACGCTCCGCGGGCCGGTCAAAGGCCTCGTTCTGGACGGCGGTCACGGTGTCCGGGAAGCTCATGCCGCCCGTGCTCACGGTGCCATCATTGCCCTCGCGGGCCTCGCGCTGTGTCGGGGGCATGTAGGGTCCGCTCCGGTAGGCCGACACGTGACCCACAAAGCCGACGGCCCGACGATCCCAGGCAGGCTCGATGGGCACAAAGCCATTGCGGTTATTGAACTCCTGGGTGACGTTGCGCTGCTCCTGGTTGTCCCGGATTGCGGTCGCGTAGAGCCCATTGCCCCAGGGGTTGAGCCCGGCATCATCGCCGTACTCCACCTCCAGGACCTCGGTCTTGTGCCGGGTGGGCAGGTCCGGGTCCCAGCCCCCACTGAGCGCCGTCAAAATCGGGTTCTGGATGCTCAGCTCTTCGGGCAGGATCCGATTGCGGTCCGTATTGGGCGGCGGCACATCGTCCTCGTAGGTCTCATACATCTCCCCCGTATTCGAGTTCACCATTACCCCGGTGAAGATCCGCTGCTCCGAGGCCAGCGTCTCCTGGTTGTACAGGTCCGCGGTCACGTGGGTGTAGCTCTGGCTCGCACCAACCGTGCTCTGCAGCTCCATCCAGTTGCCTGGCACCACCATAATTTCCTTGGGCTCCTTTTCCCCGGGCATCGTGTCCTGCTCCAGGCCGCGCCGTGCCGCCCGGTCATTGTCGGAGCTGAAGAGCCAGCAGCCCAGCGACACCTCGCCCTCCGCATTGGGGCAGGTCACCAGGTTGCTGGTCTTGGTGTTTACAATGGTTTCCTTGTTCTGGTTAGCCTGGGTGCGCACCGTGTCGTCGGCATTGGGTGGGGTGTCGTCCAGCTTTTCGCTGGGAATCCCGGGCTGGCTGGGAATCGAAAGGCGATTGGCGCTCGCGAGCCCCGTGCCCAGCCAGGGATAGAGTTGCTGGTACTGCAGTAGACTCTCGTTAAAGATGTTATTGTTGCCTGGTTGGAGCTGTGTTTTCCGGTTGCCCACCATCGCGGAAGCATATGCATTCGGATCATACGGCATTTATCTTTTTTTTTGGTTATTTTTTTATTATAAAAACACTCCAATGAACATTATTTCCATTGTTCTTATCTCACTGGGCTCCATTGCTTTGGCCCTCTCCTCCCTCATAAAAACACACATTACCTTTTTTCAGTCGGGAAAACGCCTCTACTACTACCAAATCATCTGCGGACTATTGGTCGCCCTGGGACTTGTGCTGCAAACAATGCACCTCTTCCCGGACAACAAGACCGTCATTGCTGCGGTCAGTCTTACGATTGCCGGCATCTTGGCCTGGTTTCTCTATGACCTTTTGTCCAGCTGGGGTTCCTTTTTGGCTGGGGACAGCCGCAAATACTACTACCAAATTGCTTGCGGCCTTATGATTGCTGTTGGCATTGTGATTTTATCGTTGCAGCTCTTTTCCTAAAATTTCATCAACTTGCGCCCGGAGCTTCCGCACCTCCTCTACCAGGAACACCAGCACTACATTGTAGTTGATATTTACTGGAGGTCCATCAACCCCATTGTGGATCGCAAGCTTACGGTTTAATTCCTCGACTTCTTCGGCTATATACCCCACTTGAACTTCCTTGTTCTCATCTGCATTGTATATGAAATTGCGTGCTTGCAGTCCAAAGACCACACTCGTGTCATCGGCAATGTCAACAATAGTATTCTTTGTAGCACGTTGACTCGGTGTGATTGAAACTTCTCCAGTTGCTGCATTCCACGATAATGGTACTCCTCCGGCAACCGAACGGATGGGCTGCACATAGAAGCTTGAAGCCGCCAAGGTATTTACCGCACTGCCTGTCGCATTAAGAACAATTGTGCTGGCATTTTGGTTTGCAAACCCAGCTGCGGAACCAATTGCTATTGCATTTGCTCCCTGTAATCCATTTCCCGCACCATTTCCAATAGCAATAGCACCCGTTCCCTGCGTACCACTTCCCGCATTAATCCCAATAGCAACAGCGTACTGTCCTTGACTATAAATTCCCGCACTAGTTCCAATAGCAACAGCACTCGTTCCCTGCGTATTACTTCCCGCATTAAACCCAATAGCAACAGCGCTTCCTCCCTGCGTATTAGTTCCCGCATTAAACCCAATAGCAACAGCGCTTGCTCCCTGCGTATTAGTTCCCGCATTATACCCAATCGCAACTGCAGCTTGTCCCTGTGTATTACTTCCCGCATTAAACCCAATAGCAACAGCTTGAGCTCCTTGATCAATTTCACCTGCATAGGTTCCCAATGAAATTTCTGTGCCACCAGTAGCAAAGCTTCCAATAACTGAATTATAATACAAATACTCTCCCCACAATTCTCCCGTTGGTATATTTCCCCCGGTACTTTTACTAACAGTACCGGTTGCAGAATCAATGTACAGTACGTTATCGCCCGTGCTATTTGGAAGGTTTTGAAAAATTACGTCTCCGCCCGCAATTAATTTTTCCGACGTTGCTTTATTTACGACTGTTCGGGTGCTATTTAAAACAGAATATGAACCATCTTTCGGAACTAAACCAAATGACATTTTTTTAACTAAAGCTTCTATTTAAAAAACATATTTCCCTTTAAAAAAATAAAAAAAATCCTGGTTATAATCATTGCCTCCTCCAACCAAACTTACAATAACTGATTTAACTAAGGCTGGGATGGTGTAATTTTATAAAAAATTTTATTTATTTAATTCCTTGAGTTTGCGAACTTCCTCAGCCAACGCTCGCATCTCTTCCAACATAAAAACCACAATGCAATTGTAGTCTATTCCAACCGGAGCGCCCCCGGGCTCATTGTAGCCCGCAAAGCGCTGATGGATCGCTGCCGCTTCTTCCGCAATGTAGCCCAGGTGTCTTCCGCTCGCGGGATCACTATTGTATATGAAACTCCGGGGCTGCAATCCATATACAACTCCGGTATCTTCTTCCAGCGGTAATATTGTATTTTTCGTTGTAGCGCTACTTGTAGCATAGCTGATTTCATTTGTACTGGTATTATAATACAGAACATTTGATGTGGCTGCCAGCGCTCTTACTGGCTTAACATAGAAGGCCGCGGCGGCCGCCGCCGTACTAAGATCGCTTCCACTAGCATTAATTAGAATAGCTCCTGCTGGAAAATTAAGCAGTCCTGAACTACTTCCAATTGCAATGCTATTGTCTCCTTGCGACTGCAATCCAGCTTGATATCCAATTGCAATAGAATTACTACCCTGTAGGGTTTGGCCTGCTTGACTTCCAATTGCTACACCATACACTCCCTGTTCATATGCCCCGGAAGCATTGCCAATCGCTATCGATGAAATTCCTTGTGCGGTTTTTCCCGAATCACTTCCAATTGCAACTGCGTCATTCCCTTGCGTAAAATAACCGGCGTTGCTTCCGACTGCAATTGCACCAGACTGTTGCTGAAAACTACCTGAAAAGTTTCCAATCGCTACTGAAGTAGTGGCTTGTTGTGTCATACCAGCCTTATTTCCAATAGCTACTGCATTTGATCCTTGAAGATTCGCTCCTGCATTTAATCCAATTGCAACGCTTAATGTTTGTTGCTGTGTTTGACCAGCCAACCATCCAATTGCAACTGACGATGCTGCTTGGTTATTTGATCCTGCGCCTAATCCAATTGCTATGGAAGCAATTCCCTGACTGTTTGATCCTGCACTGCTTCCAATCGCAACTGCAGATTGTCCCTGGGTATTGTTACCAGCCGCAGGGCCAATCGCCACTGCACTACCTCCTTGTCCTAACCCACCAGCGTTGAATCCGACCGCAACACATAATGTACTTTGGATGTTGGCGCCTGCGCTTGTTCCTATTGCAACCGAGGAGCCTAACTGATTAGTCTGGCCGGCATTAGTTCCAATTGCAACTGAAGTAGAATCTTGAGACAGGTTTCCTGCTAAATATCCAATTGCTATAGATTGACTTCCCTGTGAAGATGATCCCGCACTCTGTCCAATTGCAATTCCTTGTGCTCCTTGAGATGTTTGTCCTGCATTGGCTCCAATAGTCACATTGGCACTACCTACCGTCCAAGTATTACTTAGACTATTCCAGTACAAATAATCGGCCCAATTTGCTCCTCCAACTAAGCCGCCTGCATTGCCCGTGGGTCCTTGTGCCCCATTATTACCTGTGGGCCCTGTAGCGCCGGGGGTGCCAGAGGAACCCGTGGAGCCTGTGGCGCCGGTACCAGAGGCTGCCCCATTATTACCTGTGGGCCCTGTAGCGCCGGGGGTGCCAGAGGAACCCGTGGCGCCTGTGGCGCCGGTACCAGAGGCTGTTCCATTTAAACCCGTAGGGCCCGTAGCGCCTGGGGTTCCAGAGGAACCCGTGGGGCCTGTGGCGCCGGTACCAGTGGCTGCCCCATTAATACCTGTGGGCCCTGTGGCGCCTGGGGTTCCGGAGGAACCCGTGGCACCTGTAGCACCCGTCAACGTCGCATTTCCCGGGGCACCGGTAGCGCCCGTGGATCCGGAGGAACCCGTGGCACCTGGGGTTCCTACAGAACCCGTCGGCCCCGTTGAGCCGCCACCGACGGGAACATCGCGGGAAATAATTCCAGTAACTGGGTCGATATAAATAATATTGAGGGCCGATGCTACTGGTAAATCTGTTAATCCTATTGTCAATACGTTTACCGTTTCCGACACACTTAAATTTGTAATTGACCTATTGGAAGATATATTTGATGCCGAAGCATCTTTTGGAACATTACCAAAACTATAACTCATTTTATTATATTAAAATAATTTTTTAAAAACCTTGGTTGAAATAAAAATTTGTGTTGCTTGCAATTCCTTTTTGGCTGGAGACAGTCGAAACACTACAGTTAAAGATTTTTTCTTATTTTTTTTTAAATAAATGGAGTGTGCGATGGGATGGCGAAGCTCAAATGAAAGGGCCACCCCTAATTGGTCCTATGGTCAGTGCAGAATAGGGCGCTGCTTCCGAGGAAAAACAGAGCTCAGGAATATTCCCTGTAAGATGAAATCCCCCAGAAACTGTAACATCATGGGCCCCAAGAAGAGCAAGAGCCCAAAGAAGAGCAAGAGCCCCAAGAAGAGCAAGAGCCCCAAGAAGAGCAAGAGCCCCAAGAAGAGCAAGAGCCCCAAGAAGAGCAAGAGCCCCAAGAAGAGCAAGAGCCCCAAGAAGAGCAAGAGCCCCAAGAAGAGCAAGAGCCCAAAAATAGATGATTTGGATTCAAGTGTGGAAGATCTGAGTGTTGAAGAAGGTATTGAGAATTTTATAGCAAAAAATTTGATGCATTTTGAAAAGCTTGATGAACAAATCGATGCAACTGGCCCAAATACTTTTTTTAGTAGTGCAAGGCAAAAGGTTATGCAAATATTTCAAGAGAGCAAGCAGGCTGTTGGGATAAAAGCATTAGAAAACCAATTGCTATATATTATCAGTGATGTTAACAAAAATTATAATCAAAAAACCCTCAAGGAATATTTAAGGGTTAGCAAGGCAGTACGAAAAAACTACAACGATCATATTTTATATTTTATAAACAAAGATTTGGAGGAATTTGATTTATTATTTAAAAATGACTTAAAGATTTTTTTGCAGCCAGCAAAAAAATTGGCTGTTATTTTATTTAATAAAATCGATGGCTATAAATATTCCTTTTTTGCTCATCCAACCATTGATGAAATTTTTGAGGATATAATGAAAAATATATGGGAAAATTTTAGAAAGAAGAATTCAATTTATTATTTGGCACCACCAAAAGCAACATTAGAGGCCATAAAAAAATTGGCAAGGCAGCACCCACGACGAAGCTCCCGCACTCCTTCGGGAAAAATAATACCTGCCAAGCCCCCGCTGAGAAAAAGACCCAGTAATCTTACGCTGGCCAAGAAATTACAATACGACCACAGACGATTGAGCCTTCGAATTGGTCGAAATAAAAATAATTTAAAAAAAAAAAGTAATAAATAAATGTCCTGCAAGCCTGGTCGTAGGAGCACATCGCCTTTTGCTATCGCAAGACGAAAGAAATCGGGCGCCAAGGCCCGCTGTGTCTCTAGCTTATCCACAATGGCTAGACGCTTTGCTTCCTCGGAGAGATGCGATTCCCGGTGCAAAAGCCCGGGTGACTATCGTCGCCGCAAGTCTTCGGGAATCGGGAAGCGAATGAGCAAGAAGCGCGCAGCCATCAAGAAGAGAATGTCGCTGAAGAAGCTCGAGGCCACTAAACTGATTAGCGACAAGAATTTTAATCCCTTAGCCCCAGCAACCATTGCCCAGAAGATTAAAAAGTCGCCCTCCAAAAAAGTTGTAAAAGTAATGAAGGCCCTAAGTCCCGCCAAGGCCGCAAAAGTTTTGAATCAGCTTCCCCTGAAAAAAATCAAGTCCCTGGAAAAGTCTCTTTCCCCAAGGAGACTGCGCCCCAGAAAATAATAAAAATTGTTCATTAATAAAATATCAAAAAATGACTATGCTCAATAATATTTGGTATCCCAGTTTGCTCTTTGTTCTTGTGGTGGTATTGTTTGTGATTGCTTACATGTGGGCAAGGACCTTCTACTACTCGGACGACAACGAGCTTGACTGTCTCAAGAGGAATCTAAATGGAACCTGCACTTCCATTTGGAGCGATGGAAAGTGCAGAAAGGCAAGCCTCGATGGCAATACCTGTTCCTCCAAGACAAGCCCGGGTCCCATGATATTAATGGTCTGTGGAGGCTTACTCTTTTTCGTGGCTTTGATTTGGATCTCATATATTTTATTTAATCGACCAAAGAAAAATGTCTGACCCCAAACACCCGGGCTATAACCCCTCGTATCCACGGACGGCCTACAACTACCCGGACTACAACTACTACAGCGCGTTCCCCTACCGCTGCACCCAGGACCCCATAAGCTACGAGATTTCCTGTAGCGCCCGAAACTTTGTGGGGCCCGACTACTCGGACAGCAGATACACCGGTGTAAATTCAATTGATCCAAAAAATTTGCAAACACAATAAAAATAGAAATTTATTAATAAAAAATTCGTAAAAAATTAAACATTTCTTTTTGGTGACCATTGATGAATTATGGTGATTTTTTAGATGGAATCAGTCAATTCGACAGCAGGACCCAGGACTCGCAGACCGAACAGGCCATACCGGGCCAGGTCGGGGGCATTTACATTGGCCGTGCTGCTCCGGGACCCGATGTTCCCTTGGCCCTGAATGCCGATTATTTGGAGATGGTGCGCGATGCCCGGGCCCTCTCGGACGAAAAGAAGCCCCAGAAGGACAAGGCAAGGGCCGTCTACCTGACCCTGTGCAAGCATTGGCTCGACAATGTGAACCAGGTGCTCTCCACCGACCGCTACAATTCGGTGGCCCTTGCTGAGTCCGTCTTTGGCTTCAACCTGGACGAGGACCCCCAGATGACCCGACTCGATGCTTCCTATACATGGCACTCGGGGGTCATTGGTCTGGTGTACGAGGTGTGCCAGCGCAGCTCCCTCTGCTCGGTCACCGACGTGGACCCCAACATCTCGGCAGAGCGGGCACCCGATATCGACCTGGAGAGGCCCCGGAAACGGCAACGCCGTGGCCGAGGCAATTTTGCAGAACCCGCTCCTCCGCAACCACCGGCCCCCTGGCTGGACAAGCGACTCGAAGTCTCCCGGCGCCTCCACAAGGTCATAGAGGTCATCTATCACCTGCACGAGCTGCTGCACACCGTGTACCGGGCCACACTGGCTGCCGATCCCCAGGAGCCCGTGAGTCACCCCGTGAATGAGTACGATCTGATGCGCTTCTCCCATCTGCCCATGGATGACCTGAACGCCTACCAGGCCCTGGTGATTGCCCTCTCTCGCTACTTTATCCATATGCGCTACCGTCGCGATGGAGAAATGGTTTGTCGGGAGCAGATGATAGCATTGGCGGGTCATGCCGGCAGTCTCTCTCACACCCACTACTGGAAACCCATTATCTCCATCCGGGACGCCATTACCCATTTCTGCAACAAGAACACCCATGGCAACTCGTGGGCCAACTCTACCCGGATGGCAAGTAATTTTGAGAATGCGGTTACCTATTTTACGGCCGGCCGTGACGTCGACTTGCCCCCGGTGGCCCGCTTCCGCCGCCTCTTTTCCTTTCACAATGGTCTCCTCGTCCTGGGCAGCACTCTACCGGGCTACATTGGGCCCCCACTACGAGAGGACGGCCACGGCCGCTTCTTCTTTTACCCGGGACTCGGGCCCCTGGAGCAGTGCAGCAGTCACATCCCGCTGGATGTGCACTCTTCACGCCTTTTTAAGTCCGATTTTCCCACCGACTACGCCTGGATCCTTAACTCGGGTCAGCCTATGAAGGAGCACATCTTGCAGCACACCGAGATCAATGGCAAGTACTTTCCCACAGCGTGGCCTACCCCGCTCTTTGACTCGCTGCTGGAGCGCCAGGGCTATACTTTCTTCCAGCGACCCTTCAACAGAGAGCACATTACAATCCCCGTGCTCTCCAGCATGTTTCAGATCTTTGCGATGCTCGGGCGCCTGCTCTATCCGGTGGGCGAGCTAGACAACTTCCAGGTGGCCATCTTCTTTCTTGGAATTGCCGGCACAGGAAAGAGTATTATTTGCGAGATTGTTTCGAAATTTTACGGCAAGGAGGCCATTGGGAAACTCTCGGCTAATTGCCAAACTACTTTTGCCATTTCTTCCATGGTCGACAAGAACCTCATCATCTGCCCCGAGGTTAAGAGCAACTTTGGCCTTGCCGCCTCGGACTTCCAGAGCATGGTCACGGGAGAGTCCGTCTCGGCCAACCGGAAGCACCAGGAAACCCTGACGGTGCGCAAATGGACCTCCCAGATGCTTCTGGCCGGAAACGACGTCCCTCCTTGGCCCGACTCGCTGGGAGCCATCTTTCGTCGGCTCTTCTGTGTGCGTCTGGAGCATGCGGTGCGCGATGACCAGGTGGATACCACGATTGCCCGCAAGCTCAGGGTGGAGCTGCCCGCTCTGCTCCTGAAATTTCACGCCTGTTACCTGCAGCTGCTGGAAGACTTTGCCGAGGTCTCCTTCTGGTCCTTTGCTGACGAGAAGTTCCGCAAGGCCCGCGAGGGCATTGAGCAGGAGCTTAACCCCACCAAAAAATTTCTTTACAATGCCGATATGCTGGACCGCGACAATGAGGACCAGCGCACCCATGAGCAGTTCAACTACTATATCCCCTATGCGCGCTTTATGGAGCTCTGTACGGACTGGTGCAAGAAGCAGAACATCACCATTCGAATGTCCAGCAGCAACAGGGAGCAACACAACAAGAAAATCTTTGACGATAGTAAGTATGCGATGCTCACCATGAATCTGCCCTTTGGGATGGGGTTGCCCCCGCGCCAAGCTGTCTTTGTGCTCGGTGTAACGGACCTGTCCTGTCCCCTCCAGTTGCCCCCGGACTGGAGGTCCCTTGTGGTGCATATAAAATAAATGTTTTGACCTTGCTTGTGCTGCGCTCTATTAACTTTTAACTTAATAAACTAAAGATTTTTGAGGTGGGGTACCCTTGGCCCTCGATCTACGCCTGACCACCCT
>Ga0209443_1001786_pt1 | contig 13158 bp, 10 predicted proteins | sample LauGreBMM110DCMD_2_FD_187571 | JGI IMG/M metagenome (GOLD analysis project Ga0209443, IMG submission 187571) | Freshwater lake microbial communities from Lake Michigan, USA - Su13.BD.MM110.DCMD (SPAdes) (version 2) | ecosystem: Environmental > Aquatic > Freshwater > Lake | place: Lake Michigan... | reverse complement strand
TTGCTGTCTGCCTTGCCATCCCCATTTTCGTCTACCAAAGCATAGACATTCTTTTCTTGGCGATTGCCCACAAAGACAATACCCGATTCGGAGACGGCCATGGAGCGCGCATTGGGCACTTCCGCTGCCCATACGTCGATGCTAAACCCTTCTGGGAGCTTCAGTTTGTCCAGCTGAACATCCGCTTTGGCATCCGCAATGGAGATTTTTTGACCGACTGGACCTGCATCAGAAGTGGCCTTTTCCTCCTTGCAAGCGGATAAGCTGAGTAGAAAAACTGCTAAAAGAGTAGGGGAGAAACGAAGGAGAGCGTTCATGTGTTTGTATTTTGGGTAAATTTAATTGAATACTTCAGAGAATGATTCAGATTAAAGGACAGTATTGGTTATTTTTGCGCCATGTTATCGATTAGTAACCTCTCTTATTTTATTGGCGGCCGTGCGCTATACGAAAATGCCAACTTGCACATCAAGCCAAAAGACAAAATTGGCCTAGTAGGCCAAAACGGCACAGGCAAATCCACCTTACTTAAAATCATCAACGGCGACTACCTCCCTTCCTCTGGCGATGTACAAAAAGCAAAAGACTGTACCCTTGGATTTTTAAATCAGGATTTGCTTTCCTACCAATCTGACGATAGCATTTTGAATGTGGCCTTGGCGGCATTCAAAGAAACTTTGGCCATCCAAGACGAAATCGAAAAGGTCTTGAAATTGATGGAAACCGATTATTCGGATGAAGTGATCAACAAGCTGGCCTTTTTGCAGGACCGATTTGAATCCAATGAGGGCTACACCATCAAAGCAAAGGCAGAGGAAGTGTTGGAAGGAATTGGTTTTCAAACGAGTGATCTACAAAAGCCGCTCCGCCAATTTTCTGGGGGATGGAGAATGCGGGTCATGCTCGCCAAGTTGCTTCTAGAAAAACCAGCATTACTCATGCTGGATGAACCTACCAACCACTTGGACCTACCTTCCATCCAATGGGTGGAGAACTACTTAAAAAATTACGAGGGGGCAGTCATCGTGGTGTCTCACGACCAAACTTTCTTGGACAACTGCATCAGTACCACGGTAGAAGTTGCCAGCGAGACCTTGACGGCCTATGCGGGCAACTATTCCTATTACAGGGAGGAGAAAAAACTCCGCATGGAGCTGCAGCAAAATGCTTTTGAAAATCAGCAGCAGATGATCAAGCAGACGGAGAAATTTATTGAAAGATTTCGTGCCAAGGCCACCAAATCTAACCAGGTGCAATCCCGAATCAAGGCCTTGGATAGGTTGGACCGAGTGCATGAAGTGGTCAATGACGAGGCCTTTGTTAATTTCAAATTTAAGTTTTCCCAAAAATCAGGGAGGGATGTAATTACCTTGGACAAGGTATCCAAGGCCTATGGGGACCTGACCATTTTGAAAAATACCGCAGCAAGAATCGAGCGGGGCGATAAAATCGCCTTGATAGGTGCCAATGGAAAAGGAAAGTCTACGCTACTCCGCATCATCGCCGGTACGGAAGTAGGGCAGGGCTCGCGGGTGGAAGGGCACAATTTGATTAAGGCCTTTTTTGCCCAGCACCAGCTGGAAGCTTTGACGCTGGACAACGAGATCATCCAGGAAATGTCTCAGGCGGGAAGTAGAAAAACAGAAATGGAGCTGAGAGGGGTATTGGGTTGTTTCTTGTTTTCCAACGAGGAAGTGTACAAGAAAATCAAGGTGCTATCAGGAGGAGAAAAATCACGGGTAGCCTTGGCAAAAACGCTAATCTCTGAGGCTAATTTTTTGTTGCTCGATGAACCGACCAACCACCTGGACTTTCAATCGGTCAACATCCTCATTCAGGCCTTGCAGCAGTACGAAGGTACCTTCATCACGGTGTCCCACGACCGCCATTTTATCAAAGGCGTGGCGAACAAAATCTGGTACATCGAGCAGCACGAAATCAAAGAATATCCAGGTACCTACGAGGAGTACGAATTTTGGCGAAGTCAGCAGGTGGAAGTTCCTGTCACAGCAGCTGCCCCAAAGCCGGTCAAGGTGGAAGTGGCTACCCCAAAAAGCAAGGAGGAAGCCCAGCAGGCCAAGCGAGAACTGAAGAAACTGGAAGAGCAGTTGCAAGTTATCGAAAAAGAAATTAGTCAGCTGGAGTCTAAAAAGAAGGAATTGGAGGATAAATTGGCTGATCCATCCTTGTATTTGGATGAGGCTCAGGCCCAAAAAACCCAAGCTAGCTACCAACAAGTGGACGAATCACTAGAAGGTGCAAATACATCTTGGGAGAAGTTGGTAGATCAAATCTCTCAGCTTCAACAGCAAGCCACCCTCGCTTAAAATTCGATGTATATGAAATTACGGCTACTATTTATTCTCTTCACGACCTTGACATTTAGAATAAATGCGCAAGTTCTAGAAGATAAAGTATTCGTAGATCATATTTTATCGGTTCGTATGTTCCCTCAGGGATCAGGAACAGAGAGTCAGCTGCAATCTCCTGTAATCTCCCTGACGGATTCAAAGTCTTTGGTGGTGTTGTTTGATGATTTGTCTTATGATCCCGAGTTGTATACTGCCAAACTGGTGCACTGTGATGCGGATTGGAAAAAATCAGCCTTAAAGGACACTGATTTTTCGCTGGCATTTAACGAGTACAATGTGCTGGATTATGCCTATTCAGTGAATACGCGAATGCCCTATATCCGGTACTCGTTTACCCTTCCTCGGGTTAGAAAATCTGGAAATTACCTGCTGAAAGTTTACAAGAATCGAGATGAAAATGCGGTCATCTTCACGCGAAGGTTTATGATCGTAGAAAATCTAGCCGTTGTAGGCGCGCAACTGGTACCTCCTGTGCAGACCGAAGATCGGCGAGCATTGCAGCAAATAAATGCAACGGTGAATTACAGCAACCTGGAGGTGATTGATCCGCTTGCTCAAGTCAAGGTATACATGCGTCAAAATCAACGCTGGGACAATGTGAAATTTCTCTCCAAACCCACCTTTTTGAACCAGAATTCGAAGTTGATTCGCTACGAACCATTTGAAGGGGAGAGCACCTTCCGAGCGGGTAATGAATTTCGATTTTTGGACTTAAGGTTTATCCGTGCCACCGGTGTCAATGTGGCTTCCATTAAGGTGGAAGAATCACTGGTATCAGCAGAAGCAAGGGTAGATCTTCCTCGCCCTGGTGGAGCCTATGCGCAGTATTTGGACCTGAATGGGCAATATGTAGTGCAAACGAATGACCGTCCCGGAGGGGATCCTGAAGTGGAGAGTGAATACATCTACACTACTTTTTACTTGAATGATGCGCCAGGAAAAACCATTAAACTGATGGGGGCTCTTAGTCAGTGGGGTAAAGCTCCTGAGGCTACCCTGGTTTACGATGCCAAGAAGCGGATCTACAGCACCTCCTTACTGTTGAAGCAAGGATGGTATGACTATCAGTTTGCCACAGATCGAGGAGATGGATTCCTTGATTTGGAACCTTTAGAAGGGAGTTATTTCCAGACTGAAAATGAGTACGAGATCTTGGTGTATTACCGAGCCCTTGGATCTCGCTACGATCAACTGGTGGGATATGTGTATTTACAACCCAATAGGAGAAGGCTCTAATTCGTTTTAGATAAAAAAAAATAAGCCCCCAAAAAGCAGAAAGCGTTTTGGGGGCTTATTCGTTAAAGCTAGGAGTGAATTATAATTCCTCGGTTGAACCTTCTGTTTCTTCTTCAGTAGGGGCTACATTTTGCCGAACTCGATCTCCAGTGGTTTTGTAAGGGACAAATCCCTCTCTTTTAAATTTGTAAGGGGTAGTCTTATTGTCAGCAGGATGCGTCGCCAAGTCCATCATCCCGAAACCCTTGTGGGTGAAGGCACCTAATCCACACTTGAACACGAAATCTTGTACTTCAGGTGCTGCATAGAGTGTGAATGGAAGCGTATAGCCTCTTACTTCATATTTCACATCTAGGTCATAGACCGCATAGATGCGTGCAAATTTCTTCTGCTGCTCTTTCAATTTGTTGACATACACCATGTCTGGCACCACCTGGAACTTGAAGAAGGATTCCATTTGTTCGGCAGAGTACCAACCGGATTTTTCCATTCTGGTCAGTGTGGATTCGTAGAGCAAATCAGAAAACTCGTCGCTGTCTGGATTGATAAATCGCTTACCGGCTTCTTCATTAAAAGCGGGAGTGATTAATACCAATGGAGAGATGCAAACAAACTTATTTGAAACTTCCAAAATTGGCTCAGTTTCAAGTTCCGTGTATTCCGGGGAGAGGATCAAATTGCCGAGTTCAATTTTTGAAGTAGCAAAAACTTGTTCCAACAGGTAATCAATGAATTCCTCGCTTTGGGAAGAAAGGACGAGTGTCACCAAGCTAGAGTAGTAGTGCAAACCACTACGGCTGACCTTGGTTTGTCCCTTCAATCCCGAGAAATTAAAGAAGTTGTAGTTGTAGAAATCCTCTCTTCCTCCTTTGACGATCAGTCCTTTTAGGAATTGGGCCAGAATATACTGGTGATGAAAAGGCAAAAAAGAGCCTTTGTTTTTTAGGGAAAATATTATTCTAACTCTCACGATTACGAAAAATAAAATTAAATAATATAGATCCTTGGGATCTAGTGCTTTTGTTTAAAATAGGTGTGACAAAATTACACAAATTTTTCAGGAAAAATCAAACATTAAACCTAAAATGCATGATATCACCATCTTGGACTACGTATTCTTTGCCTTCGATGGAAATTTTCCCATTGTCTCTACAAACTGCTTCGGTTTTAAATTGTTTGAAATCACTAAGTCGAATTACTTCTGCCTTGATAAATCCTCTTTCGAAGTCGGTGTGAATGACACCTGCAGCCTGGGGAGCTTTCCAGCCTTTTCGAATGGTCCATGCGCGAACTTCCTGTACACCAGCAGTAAAATAGGTGATCAAGTTAAGTAGAGTATAGGCTCCGTAGATCAAACGGTTCAATCCACTTTCTTTGAGTCCATATTCATCTAGGAACATGTCTTTTTCTTCAGGATCTTCAAATTCCGCAATTTGGGATTCGATGGCTGCACAGAGCACGATAACTTCCGCATGTTCCTCCTTTACTTTTGCGCGAAGGCGATCTACAAAGGCATTACCGGTATGAATACTGGCTTCATCTACATTGGCCACATACAAGACGGGCTTAATGGTGAGTAGATGCAGATCCCGTACGGCTTCTAAATCATCTTTTTCTACGTCAATCGCGCGCGCATTTAGTCCTGCATCGAGTCCATCCTTAAATTGGAGTAAAGTTTCCAATTCTCTTTTGGCTTTGGCATCTCCGGACTTGGCCATTTTTTCGATACGCTGAATCTTTTTCTCCACCGATTCAAGATCCTTAAGTTGGAGTTCGGTATCAATAACCTCCTTATCGAAAAGTGGATCCACACCGCCAGCGACATGAACGATGTTGTCGTCTTCAAAGCAGCGGACCACGTGGATGATGGCATCCACTTCTCGGATATTGGCCAAAAATTTATTGCCTAAGCCTTCTCCCTTGGAAGCACCTTTTACCAATCCAGCGATATCCACAAACTCAATGATGGTCGGCACTACCCGTTGGGGATTTACAAGTGCCTCTAGTTCTTGAAGTCTAGAATCAGGAACTGAAACCACCCCTACATTGGGTTCGATGGTACAAAAAGGAAAGTTAGCTGCTTCAGCTTTGGCGCTTGAAAGCGCATTAAACAAGGTAGATTTGCCCACATTGGGGAGACCTACTATGCCACATTGTAATGCCATTAATTCGTTACTTTAATTTTAAATATTTTGTAGGCTTTGTACCCACTGTAAAATTCCAAGATCGATACTCTGAAAATGGTGTATACCGGTATGGCAAAAATCATACCTAGGATTCCTGCGATTTTTGCTCCGGCAAAGATAATAACAAATATTTCAAGGGGATGTGCTTTTACAGATTTGGAAAAAATTAGCGGCTGCAACAGGACATTGTCTGTGACTTGAACCACTGCAAACACAGAAAGGATTTTAAAAAGCAAAAAGCTGTAGTCACTGTCTGTTGAAAAATCTCCCGTAGAAAAGTTGTAGTCACTGTCTGTTGAAAAATCTCCCGTAGAAACGCCCACCACGATGCCAAAAATTGTCCCCAAAATTGGCCCCGCATAGGGGATAAGGTTAGCGATAGCCGCAAACAGCGCAATGGTCAATGCATATTCTACTCCTGCAAGGCTAAGGCCGGAAGCAGCGAGGAGAAAAATAGCCAATACCTGAAGTAGTAATCCAAAAAGGTAATTGGACAGTAATTTTTCAACCTTGGTAAAAGTTGCTACTGATAATTCGAAATAGGCGTTTGGAATAAGATTTAACAGGTTTCTGCGAAGAAGTCCATTTTCAAGAAGTAGGAAAAAAGTGATAAAAGCTACTGCCATTGTTCCTATGAATATATTGCTCGTAACAGAGATTGCACCCGTAATAAATCCACCAATATCAAATTTCTGGAGTGCTTCTTGAACGGAAAGGCGCAGCTCTTCTAGGAGTATGCCTCGTTTGTTCTCAATAAGTTGGTACTTCATCAAGAACCGCTCGAGCTTCTCAAGGGGAACTTCAAGCTGAAGGTAAATACTTTCCAAATCCAAATCGCTCAACAGAATGACTTGGCGGTTGATTAAGGGAAAGAAGAGTAGACCGAGCAGAAACACAAAAGAAACTACGGCAGCATACGATGCTAGGATTGCAATTCCACGCGGGACATGCTGCCCTAGGACATGGACCTCATTGATCCGATTGGTAAGTGGCCGAAGTAATGCAGCTAAAATTAACGAGGTGACCAAATACAGGGAAATAGCTGAAAAATACCAGCCAAACACCAGGAAGGTGATAAAGGAGAGAATCAGGTAGATGAAAAACCGCTGCATGGATGTAAAAATAAAAGGAGGCATTAGCCTCCTCAAATATATTGGAATAGGATGTGTATCCCTAATGCTGATTCATTGAATTAATCCCAACGAAGGTCATTGTTGATCTCGGGTTCTGAATCTTCTTTTTCAAATTGCTCAAAATCGAAGTCAGGAAGCAAATCAGTTTTCACATGATCAACTGCCTCATTCAATGCATTTACAAATTTGAAGAAATCTTCCTTGTACAAAAAGATTTTGTGTTTTTCGTAGCTGAAGTTATCTCCGTCCATTATACGCTTACTTTCTGTAATGGTAAGGTAATAATCGTTGCCACGGGTTGACTTGACATCAAAAAAATAGGTTCGTTTTCCTGCCTTTACTTTCTTAGAGAAAATTTCCTCTTTATTGTGTCCTCGGTGATCTTCCACTGTTCTAGGGATTAATGGTTTGAACGTTTAAAATAACGAATCTAAGATAAGCGAAAAGCATCCTAGATTTCAAAATCATTCCCTGCTTTTTTTTGAATACCTGTTAATTTTAGAGTACAAGTTGTTTTAAATTCGAAATAAACCCCAAATGGTTAAACAAATAAATTGGCTAAAAACAGTCCCAATATTCTGGGCGGAAGTAAACTAGTTGTTTGACTTTTAGCAGGATAGCTCGTTAAAAATACGATCAAAGAAACCTAAAAATAAAATCTAGGCTTATTAGTCCTTGAACTTCATAAAAAAAGGCTGTCCCTTTTCAGAAACAGCCTCAATTCAGTTGTCATAATTAATCGCCGTGTAAGAATGCTTTTCTACCAAGCAAAACTTCTTCACTCTCACGATGGTCAGGATCATCGATACAGCAGTCTACTGGACATACTGCAGCACACTGGGGCTCCTCATGAAAGCCGTTGCACTCCGTACACTTCTCGGACACAATGTAATAAAACTCATCCGATACGGGAGTTTGCTTCGCCGTTCCAGCAACAGCAGTTCCATCCGGGAGAGAAACTTCATTTAAGGTAGTACCTCCACCCCATGTCCATTCTACTCCTCCTTCATAAATTGCCGTATTTGGGCATTCAGGTTCGCATGCACCGCAATTGATGCATTCGTCTGTTATCATTATTGCCATAGGGATTCAAATTTGAACACAAAGTTACAATCTCCTCAACACCTTCGCAATAAAAAAGTTGTCACACTAATTAATTTAATTTTATTCCAAGGGCTTTTTTTTTGGATACCTTTGTCAAATGATCTCAGATTTTACCCTTTCTGATCGAATTTCGGCCTTTGTTCAATTAGGAATTCGTCTTTCCAATATTTCGGAGGATGAAAAAATTTCTCTTTTTCAACAAGCAGAAAATCAGAATCCTTGGTTTACACATCGCTCTTTGGAGCATGCATTGGAAGGTATCTGCTTATTGCTAGATGCCCAAGCCTTGGAAAAATGGGTTGCTCCCTATGCACTTTCAGAGCCAATCAATCCGAAGCAGGTAGGGTTGATGCTTTCAGGGAATATTCCAGCAGTAGGCTTTCACGACATTCTTTCGGTTTTAATTTCAGGACATTCGGCATGTATCAAATTAAGCTCTCAAGATGCTGCGCTACCACTTTGGTTGATTCAGGAATTGAAAAGGATAGAACCTCGTTTTTCGGATCGAATTCAAGTCGAAGAGATGTTGAAAAACAAGCAGGCCTATATCGCCACAGGTAGCGACAACTCGGCTCGTTATTTCAACTTCTATTTTGGGAAGTATCCGAACTTGATTCGAGCAAATCGAAGTTCTGTTGCTATTCTTCGAGGGGATGAGTCCAAAGCGGATCTAGAGGCCTTGGGTAGCGATATTTTTGATTACTTCGGCCTTGGCTGCAGAAATGTATCCAAAGTTTTTGTCAAAAATCAAGGGCAGCTAACGGACTTGCTCGATGCACTCGAATCCTTTGCATCCGTGGCCAATCATCACAAGTACTTCAACAATTACGAGTACAATAAATCAATTTACTTGGTCAACCGTACGCCACATTTGGACAATGGTTTTCTACTAGTCAAGGAATCTAGTGACTTGGTATCGCCAATTGCTGTTCTTTTTTATGAAATCTATTCCGACGAGCAAGAGCTAAAAATGAAATTGCAAGAACTGAATTTCAAGATTCAATGTGTGGTAGGGAGTTCACTACTGGATTTTCCTGGAATTATTCCCTTTGGGCACACGCAATGTCCGCTTCCTTGGGACTATGCAGATGGGGTAGATACCTTACAATTCCTCGGTACACTAGGCGAGTAAACGCTGAGGTAATCTCAAGTTTTTTTTTGATTCAAAATTTTCAAATGAGTTCTGGTCTAGGGTAATTTAGTGTTCTATTTTCAATAGAAGCAAGGCTTAGAGCGGTAGGTTCTTTACCTTTTTGGTTGCTTTTTCCTATATTTGCAGTCGGAAATTTGAACCATTTACTTTATAAACTATACAAAACGATGGCTTTTGATATCGAAATGATCAAAGAGGTCTATGCACAAACACCTGGTCGCATCGCAGCGGCACGGAAGGTAGTGGGCAAACCGCTTACATTGACTGAAAAAATTCTTTACGCCCACTTAAGTGAAGGGGCTGCTAGTCAGGCTTTTAAAAGAGGAACCTCCTATGTAGATTTTCAACCTGATCGCGTAGCGATGCAAGATGCTACCGCACAGATGGCCTTGTTGCAATTTATGCAGGCCGGTCGTTCTCAAGTTGCTGTACCTTCTACTGTTCACTGCGATCACTTGATTCAAGCCGAGATTGGAGCAGATAAAGACTTAACCAAAGCAAAAGATAAAAACAAAGAGGTGTATGATTTTCTTGCCTCTGTTTCTAATAAGTATGGCATTGGTTTTTGGAAGCCAGGTGCTGGAATTATCCACCAGGTAGTGTTGGAAAACTATGCTTTCCCAGGTGGAATGATGATTGGAACCGATTCCCATACCCCAAATGCAGGTGGTCTTGGGATGATTGCAATTGGTGTGGGTGGTGCAGATGCTTGCGATGTGATGGCTGGTTTGCCTTGGGAACTTAAGTTTCCAAAATTGATCGGCGTAAAGTTGACGGGCAAACTGTCCGGTTGGACTGCTGCAAAAGACGTGATATTGAAAGTTGCTGGAATCCTTACCGTGAAAGGTGGTACTGGCGCTATTGTTGAATATTTTGGTGAAGGAGCGCGTTCCCTTTCTGCTACAGGAAAAGGAACCATCTGTAACATGGGTGCCGAGATCGGTGCGACGACTTCTATCTTTGGTTACGATGAAAAATCTGCCGCCTACCTATCTGGTACAGGCCGTTCTGATATTGCAGCGCTGGCCAATGGCATCGCGGAACACCTAACTGGGGATCCAGAAGTTTATGCTCAGCCAGAGCTGTACTTCGATCAAGTGATTGAAATCAATCTTTCTGAGTTGGAGCCGCACGTAAATGGTCCATTTACACCAGATTTGGCTTGGCCTATTTCCAAATTCGCTGCAGCTGTCAGAGAAAACGGATGGCCTGCAAAATTGGATGTAGGATTGATCGGTTCCTGTACCAACTCCTCCTACGAAGATATCTCTAGAGCCGCTTCCTTGGCGCAGCAGGCTGTAGATAAGAAGTTGGTAGCCAAGTCCGAGTACACCATCACTCCGGGATCTGAGCAAGTTCGCTTTACGGTCGCTCGAGATGGATTTTTGGATACCTTCGACAAGATGGGTGGCGTAGTCCTTGCCAACGCTTGCGGTCCGTGTATCGGACAATGGGCTAGACATGGTGCTGAGAAACAAGAGAAGAATTCCATCATTACTTCTTTCAATCGGAATTTCGCGAAGCGTGCAGATGGAAATCCAAATACACACGCCTTTGTAGCCTCTCCTGAGATTGTTACTGCGCTAGCGATTGCCGGTGACTTAACTTTTAACCCCCTTACTGACACGTTGACCAACTCTGAAGGTAATCAAGTTCGCTTGGAGGAACCAAGAGGATTGGAATTGCCAACCAAAGGTTTTGCTGTTCAAGATGCGGGCTACCAGGCTCCCGCTGCTGATGGATCTTCGGTACAGGTTTTGGTGTCAATTACCTCTGATCGATTACAACTTTTGGATTCATTCGTTTCTTGGGAGGGTGTCGACTTGAAAGGATTGAAATTGTTGATCAAGGCCAAAGGAAAATGTACCACGGACCACATTTCAATGGCGGGTCCTTGGTTGAAGTACCGAGGCCATTTGGATAACATCTCCAACAACATGCTTATCGGAGCGGTCAATGCGTACAATGAAGCAACCAACTCGGTGAGAAACCAATTGACTGGTGCGTATGGTGAGGTACCTGCTACCCAGCGTGCTTACAAGGCGGCAGGAATTGGTTCGATTGTCGTAGGAGACGAAAACTATGGGGAAGGTTCTTCTCGAGAGCATGCAGCCATGGAACCCAGATTTCTCGGAGTTCGTGCGATCTTGGTGAAGTCCTTTGCTCGAATTCACGAGACCAACTTGAAAAAGCAGGGCATGCTTGCCTTGACTTTTGCAAATCCTGCTGACTATGATTTGATTCAAGAAAACGATCTGATTGATATTGTCGGTTTAACCAGCTTTGCTCCTGGCAAGCCTTTGGAACTGGTCTTCCATCATGCGGATGGAACTCATGATAGGGTAGTGGCCAATCATACCTACAATCAAGGACAAATCGAATGGTTTAAAGCTGGAAGTGCCTTGAATTTGATCAAGGTAAAAGCTTAACTTAACCCAAACTCAACTAAAGCCGTAATGAGTAATTCGTTACGGCTTTTTTATTTTCAATTTTCATTCTAATTTCTACAAGGCCCTCGCTTTGGCAATGTATTCCTTGACCAAGTCCATATCGGGATGGCTCACTGACAGTTCCTCCAAATAACTCAAGGCACTTACTTTGTCTCCAGTGAGGGTGTAGTAGATACCCTTATTTCGTAGTGCAAACGGGTTTTTGGAGTCCATAGCCAAACTTTGATTGATTAAAGTAAGTCCTTCTTCCAATTGATTTAGGTAGAGCAGGTATAAGCCGTGATTGTTGTAAAAATAAGCCTGTCTGTTGTCTAAAGTGATGGCTTTTTCTACCGCCTGAACCGCTCCTTGGTAATTTTTTTCCTCAAAATAAATCATAGACCTCAAGTTGTGTAAGTTAGGCTCGAGGGGATTGATACCCTCAGCCTTTTCCAATAGGTTCATTGCGGCTACATACTCTTTTTGATAGAAGTAAATGGTGGCTTGGTTGACCAACAGGTCAGAATTCTTAGGCGCTAGTTCGGAAGCTTTTTGAAAGGATTGGAGCGCTTCAGGATAGTTTTTGAGTTTCTCTTCGGTCAGGCCTACCAAAAAATAAGACCTCCAATCGCTTGGGCTTTCGGATACCATACGAGAAGCATCCTCTTTCGCATTGTAATTGGCACCAAGGTCCAGATAAGCCAAACCACGTTGAAATACCGCATCAACGGCCTTTGGATTTTTCTGAATTGCCTTGCTGAAATCTTGAATAGCTGGTTCCAGTTGATTCAATTGAAGATGTGCCATCCCTTTGTTGTAGTAGGCATCGCTAAAGTTAGAATCTAGGGCAATCGCCTCTTCATAAAACCCCAGGGCAGTTTTTGGATCCTTCTCCTCCATTTTCTTATTGCCTTTGAGTAGGAACCGGCCTTTTTTATCTTCTAAACTATCGCATCCCATCCAAAGGATTGGAATGAAAAGGAGGATTTTACTGATTAGATTTTTCATCTTGAGTTAGTTTTGATGTCTTTGCATTTACCGCTTCTCCCAAGAGTTGGTGGGATTTGTAGGGTTTTAGCTGCCATAGAAATAAGCCTAGGTTGTGTTATAAATGGGTTTTTACCCCACTACCAAGCCACTACGCTTCAGTAGGGCATCTGGTTTTGGTTCGCGTCCTCTAAAACCCCACTACCAAGCCACTACGCTTCAGTAGGGCATCTGGTTTTGGTTCGCGTCCTCTAAAACGTGCATACAGTAAGGAAGGATGTTCACTTCCTCCCGCGGAGAGAATATTTTTTTCAAAAGAAACGGATGTTTCATTGTCGAAAACACCCTTCTCTTGAAATAATTCAAAGGCATCCGCATCGAGTACTTCAGCCCACTTGTAGCTGTAATACCCAGCAGCATAGCCGCCCTGAAAAATATGGGAGAAACTCGTGCTTATTCGCGTTGCTTCTACTGAAGGCAGTAGTTCGGTGTTCTTTAAAATTTCCTTTTCAAAGGCCTTGATTTCTCCAATTTGATTTGGGTCTTGGCTATGGTAGG
>Ga0209443_1001784_pt1 | contig 13171 bp, 9 predicted proteins | sample LauGreBMM110DCMD_2_FD_187571 | JGI IMG/M metagenome (GOLD analysis project Ga0209443, IMG submission 187571) | Freshwater lake microbial communities from Lake Michigan, USA - Su13.BD.MM110.DCMD (SPAdes) (version 2) | ecosystem: Environmental > Aquatic > Freshwater > Lake | place: Lake Michigan... | reverse complement strand
ATTTTAATTTATTACTTTTGGGTTGTAATTCATATTTGAGCGTACACTAAAATATTTATATGGAATATTTCAAAAGAATCGAATTCACAACGGCCAATGAGACCATTTCAAATCTCAAAAATGCCATCAGTCAATATAAAGTCATTCATCTTTCAGGGTTTAATTTATCGATTCCAATTCAGGAATTTTACACGAATTTGTCTGATTCGATTGGGGAAATTTTCAACGAAGACGAGGATATTTTAACTGGAGAACGCAAAGACAATCGTTGGATCGATATTTCATATGATCCCGATTTGCAAGATCGTTACCGCAGTAGTAATACGCGTCAGCCTTTACATACGGATGATTCCTATGTAGAATTAGGAGACGAGAAATCATTGCAATTCTTTTTTTGTGAGTCTAGAGCGGCTTTTGGTGGTGCGACCACTTTCTTTGATTTGCCTGATTTAGTGGCTTGTATGAAGTCAGATGGGGAAGATGAATTATTAAATCGTTTGTTGACGACCATAGTACATTTTGACAAAGCTGGCAATAAAAAAATACGCAAAATCGTGGATCAAGATGAGAAGGGATATTTAGCTAATTGGAATTATTATTGCATCGATAGAGAAAAAAATACACCTGAGGCTTTGGCTTTGTGTGAAGATTTTCATGCTTTTTTAGAATCTAGAATTATTCAGGCTGGATTGGTGATGCCGGTCCAATTGGAAAAAGGTGATGCGGTATTTTTTCACGATGATCGGATTTTGCATGGGCGCAATGCCTATTTTGCTACTCAAAAAGGGGAGCGTTGCTTGATAAAAGGTAAAATCATTTTGGATCCCGAATTTGAATTGGTCTAATTTATCTCATAAACTAGGTTTAGGTACCTGGCAATTAGGGGGAGTTAATCTGATTAATGGGGTTCCCATGGGTTGGGATGCCATGGATGAACACGTAGCTGTTGAGATTCTTCAACAAGCAATTCTTTCAGGAATTCAGTTTATTGACACCGCTGACTCCTATGGTCAGGGGCAAGCCGAGTTTTACATTGGTCGAGCCATTCAAGGATTAAAAAAGAATGCTGATTGGGATCGAAGTCAGATCATGATTTGTACCAAGTTTGGAAATCGGGTGTTTGACGATGGAACGATGGTTCAAGATTTTTCTTCTGAACATTTAATGGAGGCTGTGGATGCAAGTTTAGCCCGATTATCCTGCGATTACCTAGACATTTTATTGTTTCATAGTCCTCCAGAAAATTTTGATTGGGCTAATTATGATCGAGGGCCATTGGATGAATTAGTTCGTTTGGGAAAGATCAAGGAATATGGCGTCAGTTCAAAAAGTGTGTATGGGGCTAAATTGGTGATGAATGCTGCATTTGGGACGGTGTGTGAGGTGATATTTAATGCTTTGGATCGAAGAGTTGCAACAGTTTTAGGAAATCATATAAATCGCAAAAAATATCATGTGATAGGTAGAGTGCCCTTAGCCTCAGGATTTTTAACCGATAAGGTATTTTTAAATGATCCTTCTTTGTTTGGCGGCGGTTATCGATCTAAGATTCCTGTTCGAGATATTCAGTGGTTTATGGAATCGGCCAATAAACTAGCTTTCTTAGGCGAAATGCCTGGGGGTTTGATAAGCAATGCATTAGCCTTTTGTTTACAAAGTGATTGTATAGATGTGGTTATACCGGGAGTAAAGGATCTGAGCCAATTAAATACACACTTAAAAGCGCTTGAAATCCCTTCGCTTTCAGATGATATTGTTAAAAAAATAGAAGAAGCTGTGCCGACTGTTCCGCATTGGTGGTTACCCAACTAATCTAAAAATAAAATTCATTAAGTAACAGGGAGTAGGTAATAGGTAAAAAGTAATAGGTAATAGGTAAAAGTAGAGACGCGATACCTCGCGTCTATTATTCCTGGAATTTACAATCGTGTTCGTAAAAAAATTTCTGTCGAGCTTTTTAGAGCCTCCAAAGAATTCATATTTTTACGAACTTACTTATCAATAAAATCAACTTTTGAACTGTATTTAAAAACAAACAATCAGCCATGAAAAAATCCTTGCATTTGATTCTGTTGTTTATTGCGTTACTTAATTCCGCTACCCTCGTCGCACAAGAGCGCTACACAGTAAAGCCTGGAGATCCCAACGGCATCAATAAATGGTATATGGGGCGACAAATCGCACATGTGATGAGCCATTTTGGTATCGAATGGCTTGAAAGAAAGGAAAGGGAGATGGAAGAAAATACGTCGCAGTTATTGAAAAACCTCGCCATACAACCAGGCACGGTCATTGCGGATATTGGTGCTGGAAGTGGCTACCATAGCACTTTGTTATCAAAAATGGTGGGGGACGGTAAAGTGTATGCCGTGGATGTGGAGAAAGAAATGATTGCTTACTTGAAAAACAGAATTAAGCTTGAAGGTTATAAGAATATCATTCCGGTATTGAGCACAGAACAAAAAGTTTTCTTGCCGGCCAATAGCATTGATGTGATGTTACTCGTGGATGTATACCATGAATTTTCTTTTCCTTACGAGATGACACTGTCCATGTTGGAAGCACTCAAACCTGGTGGTAAACTGGTTTTGGTCGAGTTTAGGGCTGAAGATCCAAATGTACCCATTAAAACCATCCACAAAATGAGTCAGCGACAAGCGGTGAAGGAGTTTAAGGCTTTAGGCTTTTCTTTTGAAAAGAATATTGGCAACCTTCCTTGGCAGCATTGCCTGATTTTCAGGAAGCCCCAAAAATAGTAATATGTAAATAAAATAATTGTTCAAAAGACGAAACTTGTTAGAAAACAAGTAAAAGCCCTTTAAACAAAAAAGCCCGACATTTTTGTCGAGCTTTCATGAGCCTCCTATCGGGATCGAACCAATGACCTACTGATTACAAGTCAGTTGCTCTACCAGCTGAGCTAAGGAGGCTTAAATTGGACTGCAAATTAACCGAATTAGGTTAAAATGCCAAACCTACCTTGAAAAAAATTACTCTTTTTTCAATTTTTCTAATTCCGCTTCTGCTTCCAAAATCTTTTTCTCCACTTCAGCTCTAAACTTATCCGAGTTTTTCGACTTGGCAAAAAACTCTAAGTTATTGGTTAACACGGCGATATCATTTTCTAAAGCCTGAATTTTTTTACGAGCATCTGGAGCAGCGGATTTTCTTTCTTCTGTGCTGTGATGTGTTTCTGCCGACAATGATTTCAATTCAAATCCCCAGGCCGCCAATTTTTCAGCCGGTTGGGTTCTCGCAAAATCAATTAAGGAGTTCCAAGAATTTCTGAATTTCTCTTGAATATTCTTAACATCTTTTCTTGGCACATAACCGATAGCATCCCAATCAGCTTTGATGATGCCTAAATTCGCCAACGACTCAGCGTCTTTTAACATAGCTTGCATGGTGGATAAAATACCATTTTTAGCCGTTAGATTAGCTTCAAATTCCTCATCCTGAGGTCCTTTGTTTTTCTCTCTCTTTAAATTAAAGTAAGCATCACAAGCAGCCTTGAATTTAGCATAAATTTGATCTTTTTGCTTTTCAGGTACATGCCCGATTTCTTTCCAACGCTTTTGAAGCCCAATCACCATGTTGGTAATTTCAGGGGTTTCTGTGCCCGTTTCTACGATTCCATTCACTTGGTCCACTAACAATTGTTTAGCCGCCAAATTAGCTTTTCTTTCCGCATCAATCTTACTGAAAAATTCACTCTTATGTTTAAAGAATGTTTTTAAGTCAGACCAAAAAAGATGACTCACTTCTTTCCCGCCTTCACGCGGCAAACCACCTTTCAATTTCCCCCACTGCTCTTGCAAGGCTAAAACAGCTTTGGATGTTTGATTCCACTCCGATATACTGATTGATGTAAAGGATGCATAGGTATGCATCAAATCGGATAATTCTTTTTTGACGGCTAAGTTTTCTTGATATATGCCCTTTTGAGCCTCATTTACCTGTCTTTTTTGCTCAAATAAAACATCAAGTGACTTCTTTACTCGCAACCACATGGCCTCATTCGCATCTCGATGCGCTGGCCCAATGTGTTTATATTCTTCAAATAACTCCTCCGCCTCTTTTAATAATTTTTGTAAAGCACCGCCCGCCTGAATGGCTTCGGCCAATTTTTCAAGTTTGGCTGCAATGGCTTCTTTCGCTTGTAAATTCTTTTTGCGATCTAATTCTAATAATTCAAAGAAGATGCTCCGATTGCTATAAAAGCGATCCACTAAGGCATGATAACTTTGCCAAAGCGTTTGGTTCATATTTCCTTGAACACTACCTAAGCTCTTCCACTCATCCTGTAACTTTTTAAATGCCTTAAAACTTGCATTTACATGCGCTGGATCAGAATTATCATCCGCATCTGCCAAAACTCTAAGCTCATTAATTAATCTTGTCTTTCCTTCTAATGCCTTCTCCCTCATTTTTTCCATTTGTTGGAAAAAGGTCTGACGCTCCCCACGAATAAACTGAATACAAGAATCGATTTTTTGATTTATTTCATCTCCTTTGAACGAAAATCCTTCCTCAGATTGTTCATTAGATTCTTTGAAACTAGCCAGCGCCTCATTCTTTTCTCCAAATTTTATTTTTTCAAAAGCGATTTTGGCCTCTTTCGTAATTTCGTCAATTTTCTTGAACGTACCCGATGCAGCTTGCGCTTGGATAATAGCTTTAGCCGACTCAAAAAATGCCAATAAACTTTCTTTTGAAAGATTGCTGTAATCTAATACTGGATATACGATCGTTTTATCTTCAGTTGCATGCTCCTGCTTAGGCAATTGGATATCTAACATTTCAGAAGTGGAATTTGCTTCTGGTTCTGATATTTCGACTACAAGCTCTTGGTTTTCAATTTCTTCTGCAACCAATGCTACTGGGGTTTCCAAAGCGATTGTTTCTAGTTCTTCAACAGCAACGATCTCGTCAACAATTTCTAGAATGGGTTCTTCAGCAACGGTTTCGTCAACAACTTCTTGAGGGGCTTCTTCAACAGCAACAGTTTCTTCAACAGCTACCGTCTCGTCAACAATTTCTTGAGCGGTTTCTTCAACAGCTACCGTCTCGTCAACAATTTCTTGAGTGGGTTCTTCAGCAGCTTCAATCTCGTCAACCATTATTTCTTCGGATTCCAATGAAGGAACATCTTCTTGTTCCATGGCTTCTTCTACCGCAATCTCGGATTCAGGTTCAATGCTCTCCGGTGCTGATTCTATTTCAGCCGTCGGCGTGTCTGTTTCCGGCTCCGTAGCCATGGATTCTTTTAAAACTTCTGGGTTTTCCGCCTTTGAAGCTTTTTGTGTTTCATCATTTTCTTCCGTCATCATAATCGTCGTTGTTTGCGTTTTTACTAAACTAATTTTTCAAAAATACGCTCCATCGATACAGCATGGCCAATTTTCTCTTTTAGGTCTGCTATAGAAATGCGCTCCTGACTCATTGTGTTTCGATCACGGATCGTTACCGTTTGATCTTCCATCGTTTGATAATCAACGACCACACAATAAGGGGTACCAATTAAATCTTGACGAGTATAACGCTTGCCTATGGCGCCGCCCTCATCATACGTGGTATTAAAGGCAAATTTAATCTGATTCACTATTTCTTGTGCTTTTTCAGCAAGTCCATCTTTTTTAACCAATGGCAATACCGCTACTTTAACGGGGGCTATGGCCGGATGGAAATTCAAATATACACGTTGTTTTTCTTGTTCTCCTTCACCCACTGTTTCTTCTGTGTAAGCATTGCAAAGGATGGCTAAAAATAAGCGATCCGCACCTACCGAAGTTTCTACCACATAAGGGATGTAATTTTCATTGATTTCTGGATCGAAATATTGCTGCTTCTTCTTGGAAAGTTCTTGGTGACTCTTCAAATCAAAATCAGTTCTCGAATGAATGCCTTCCATTTCTTTAAACCCGAACGGAAATTTATATTCAATGTCGACAGCAGCGTTAGCGTAATGCGCCAACTTATCATGGTCGTGGAATTTTAGCGAATCAGCGGGTAAACCTATGGCCTGATGAAATTTCATTCGCGTCTCTTTCCAAGTCGCATACCAATCCATTTCAGTGCCTGGGCGAACAAAAAATTGCATTTCCATTTGCTCAAATTCACGCATTCTGAAGATAAAATTACGTGCTACTATCTCATTACGAAACGCTTTGCCTATCTGAGCAATCCCAAAAGGAATCTTCATACGGCCCGTTTTTTGAACATTTAGGAAGTTGACAAATATCCCTTGAGCCGTCTCTGGCCTTAAATAAATTAAACTTGCATCCTCAGAAACCGCTCCCACTTGCGTTGAAAACATTAAGTTGAACTGTCGTACTTCTGTCCAATTAGCCGTATTGGATACGGGACAAGTAATATTTTGATCGATAATGAGTTGGCGCACCCCCTCTAAATCTCCCGCATCTAAACATTTAGCCATGCTTTGCATCAATGCCTTAGCCTCGTCCGCTTTTCCTTGATCTTCCAAAAGCGCTGACCTGTCCTCTAATAAAGTATCTGCCCGATATCGTTTTTTGGAATCTTTATTGTCAATCATGGGATCATTGAAGGAATCCACATGGCCAGAAGCTTTCCAAGTTAATGGATGCATGAAGATAGAAGCATCAATTCCGACTACGTTGTCTTGCAACATGGTCATCGCTTTCCACCAAACTGTTTTTAGATTATTCTTTAATTCAACACCGTTTTGGCCATAATCGTATACCGCTTGAAGTCCATCGTAAATCTCTGAGGACGGAAAAACAAATCCATATTCTTTGGCATGCGAAATAATATCTTTTAAAGCTGAGGCTGTATCGGTCTTTTTATTTTCCATTCAATCAATCAAATTAGTCCGCAATTTACCGAAAAGAATGAAAGTTTGAGGCTTAGAATAGATTTTTCTTAATTTTGCATCAAATAAAATTCATGAAAAAAATTCTATGCATTCGATTTTCATCCATTGGAGATATAATCTTGACGACTCCGATCGTTCGTGCATTGAAAACTAACTACCCCGAAGCTGAAATTCATGTTGTGACAAAAGCTCAAAATATCCAACTTTGGGATGAAAATCCTCATGTTTTTGCCGTGCATGCCTATGAGGGAAGTATGTGGAAATTGGCCAATAAACTGCGAAAAATCGGTTTTGACGCGATTATCGACCTTCATAAAAATCTTCGTTCACATCTGTTATGTGCACTTTTATTTAAATGGCCTTTTCAAATTAACAAATTTACGGCTGAGCGAAAATTGCTGGTCAAAAAGAAAATCAATCATATACCTAAGAAACATTTAGTGGATCGGAATTTTGATGCTTTGAAATCCGTAGGAATTGAGAATGATCAAAAGGGTTTAGATTTTTTCATACCCCAAAATCAAGAAATTAATCCTGCTGATCTTGGTGTTAAAGGGAAATACATTGTGTATGCCATCGGTGGCCAACATATTACCAAGGTGCTTTCTTATCCCAAAATGATCGAGTTATGTGATCAAATTGATGCCCAAATTGTGTTGATCGGGGATGCATGGGATGCACATTACGGTTATCGATTATCGACCTTGTTTCCTGAAAAAGTAATTGATTATTGCAATAAAACGACCATCGCACAATCAGCAAGTTTGATGCGTCAGGCAGAGTTTGTCATCACGCATGACTCGTCGATGATGCATATTGCTGCCGCCTTGAAAAAGAAAATATTTGTCATTTGGGGCAGTACGCACATTGATTTTGGCATGTATCCTTATCAAACTGAATTTGTTTCTATATCAAATGAGGATTTGGCTTGTCGGCCTTGCACGACTCAAGGGACTAATTTTTGCCCTCTTTATCATTTTGATTGTATGAATAAAATATCTTTGGAACCCATTATAAGCGCTGCAGCATCTTTATGAAAAATGTATCATTTGCCTTAATCCAATTATCCTGCGACGAAGATCAGTCAAAAAATACAGAAAAAACATTTTCTGCGATTCGTAACGCGGCATCTAAGGGAGCCCAAGTTATTTGCCTTCAAGAATTATTTCAGTCGGTCTATTTTTGCTATGAAGAAAATCCTTCTTTCTTTGATTTAGCGCAAACAATACCTGGTCCGTTGACCAATCAATTGGGAGATTTAGCGAAAGAGTTAGGGGTGGTAATCGTCGCATCCATGTTTGAAAAAAGAGCAGCGGGTATTTTTCATAACACCACAGCGGTGATTGACGCAGATGGCCAATTCCTTGGAAAATATCGCAAAATGCATATTCCAGATGATCCTGGATATTATGAGAAATATTATTTTACACCCGGCGACTTAGGATATTTGGTGTTTGACACGCAATATGCCAAAATAGGTGTGCTTATTTGTTGGGATCAATGGTATCCTGAGGCGGCCCGTTTAACGGCCTTGAAGGGGGCGGAAGTTTTGGTCTATCCGACGGCGATTGGTTGGGATTTAGAGGAAAAAAACAACGAAATAAACCGAGAACAATATCAGGCTTGGCAGACGATTCAGCGCTCACATAGTGTGGCTAACGGCATTCCAGTAGTATCGGTAAACCGGGTAGGGGTGGAGCATGGACAGCAATTTTGGGGTGGAAGTTTTGTTTCCAACGCTTTTGGACGTGTTATTTTCCAAGCATCTCATGATCAAGAGGAAATAGCTATCGTGGCTGTAGACGTAGATTCCAGTGAATATTACCGGAAAACATGGCCATTCTTTAGGGATCGAAGAATTGATTCCTATGGCGATATCACCAAACGGTTTAATGATTAATTACTCAATTAGATCCCCTAAAAACATTAAATAAGGAGCACCTAGACCAGAATCTATGTCCTTAAATCTGTGGTAATTACCTGAAATCAGGTTTAATAAGGTCTTTTTTAGTCTTTGCCAACGAGCCTTCGGAAGTTTTGCTCGTCGATTATAATATTCGATTTTAGTTTCCAAAGGTTCGAACGACTGATTTGGAAATTTTTCGGCAATCGCAATTTTCAACTGACTTAAGTAATTCAATCTTTTTTCATAGGGACCTACTTTTTCTGAATGTGGCCTTTTCATCCTTTCCCAAAGGGTAGGAGGAGTTCCTTGAAAACCTAATACACCTACTTGTTGCTCAGAATGTTGGCGATATTGTACGTAAGAAGCCGGTATAAATGAAATTTTATTTTCTAACGATGCAGCAATGCCCATCCATGCGTCATGCAAAAAATAACTGGGCATATTGGAAGGGAAAGGAGATATTTTAGTAAAAAATGATTTCCTTAAGCACATGGTGCAACCTGTGACCCGATTTCCATCTAATAATATTTCTAAGGATTTTCCCGCTTTCCACTCATTTTGTTGTTTTTCTCTGAATCGAAAGGTAGACCAAAGCTTCTTGCCTGATATTTGGCCAAATTCATCCACCAACACAGCATCCGTGAATGCTACGTCAATTTCAGGTCTTTGATTTAAATACGTGACAATACGTTCAATTTTTTGACTGTCCCAAAAATCATCTTGGTCAGCAGGAAAAATATAATCTCCCGTACAAGTAGATATCGCTTTTTCGAAATTGCGGTAGGTCCCTAATCGAGTTGCATTTTGATGAATTTGCATGGGCAATCGATCCTTGTACTGCAATAGGATTTCCATGGTTTTGTCGGTTGAACCCTCGTCAAAGACCACAAGTTCATCGATCGGCATGGTTTGGTCGACCAAACTTGCCAATTGAGTTCTTAGGAATTTCTCCCCATTAAGGGTACAAAGTGCAACTGATATTCTCAAAACAATCTCTTTTTAATGGGCTTCAAGCCAGTTGGCTCCCACGCCAATTCCCGTTTCCATCACAACGCCCAAATCTAATGCATGACACATAATGTCATTTATTTTGTCACGAAGGTAATTAATTTCAGGAATATGTGCATCAAAAACCAATTCATCATGCACAGTTAAAATCATTTTGGACTTCAATTTTTCTTTTTCTAAGAAATTCTGAATCTGTATCATGGCGACTTTGATCATGTCTGCGGCTGAACCTTGAATAGGCGCATTGATCGCATTTCGCTCAGCAAATCCCCTTTCATTCATGTTAGGAGACATGATATCGCGCAAATACCTTCGTCTACCCAAGACCGTTTCCACGTAACCCAATTCCTGTGCCGTATGAACGCAGGTATCCATATATGTTTTTACCTTAGGGAATTCTACAAAATATTGGTCGATAATTTCTTTTGCCTCCGTTCTCGATATGGCTAGTTGGCCCGCCAACCCAAAGGCTGAAACCCCATAAATTATTCCAAAATTGACCGTCTTAGCTTTTCTACGCATATCGGAATTAACCTCTTCCAGCGGAACATGGAATACTTTAGCCGCGGTAGCTTTATGTACATCTAAGCCGTTGTTAAATGCTTCCAGCATCGAATCATCTTGCGAAAAAGCAGCCATTATTCGCAATTCTATTTGCGAATAATCAGCAGATAATATCTGATATTCTTCGTTTCTTGGGATAAATGCTTTTCTGATTTCACGACCCCTCACCGTTCTGATTGGGATATTTTGCAAGTTGGGATCCTTAGAAGATAACCTTCCAGTGGCCGTAACCGCCTGCATAAATGAGGTGTGAATCCGACCGGTTTTGCTTGAAATTAATTCGGGTAAGGCATCTACGTAGGTCGACTTTAATTTTTGAAGTTCGCGGAAATCTAAAATGAGGGAAGCGATGGCATGCTCCGATTCCATTTTAGAAAGAATTTCTTCCCCCGTCATGTACTGACCCGTTTTCGTTTTTTTCGCTTTCGGATCTAATTTTAATTTTTCAAATAAAATCTCCCCCAATTGCTTCGGTGATGCGATGTTAAATTCTTGCCCCGCCGCTTCATAAATTTTTTGTTGGACCGCTTTTGAATCAACCTCCAATACTTTCGACATCTCTTTCAAAAACGGAATGTCTAAATTTACGCCTTCTCTTTCAATCGATGATAATACACGCGATAGTGGCATTTCGACCTCCTGTAAAAGCGTTATGGCCTTAGGGTTTGAGGTAAGTTTTTGGTCTAAAATGGGTTTTAATTGGAGGGTAATATCAGCATCTTCAGCGGCATATTCCTTGACAGCCATTACATCGGCATCCCTCATATTTCCCTGCTTGATTCCTTTTTTGCCGATTAAACTTTCGATCGACATCGGTTCGTAGTTTAAATAGGACATGGCCATAGCGTCCATATTATGACGTTTTTCGGGCTCGATTAGGTAATGGGCCAACATCGTATCATAGATATCTCCTTTGATTTTGATGCCATAATTGGCCAATACACTCATGTCATATTTGATATTTTGGGCAATTTTTTGAATGGCTTCATTGGCAAAAATTTCCTTGAATAGGTCAACTTGCTTTTGGCATTCTTCTTTGTTTTCAGGAAAGGGTACATAAAATGCTTCAGCCTTTCGGTAGGCAAATGACATTCCCACAAGCTCCGCTTCTACTACGGATAAGCTAGTGGTTTCCGTATCAAAGCAAAATGAACTCTGTCGGGCTAAAAAACCGATCAGCGATTTGATGGCTGCTTCCCCCTGAATTAAATGATATTGATGTTTTGTGTTTTGTAAGTTGTTGAAACTGAAATTCGCGGGCTCGCTAACGCCCTCGTCTATACTTTTACCGACCTCATTCGTTTGTGGTGCCGCAGATACGGCAAACATATCCATTTGGTTTGCGTCCTTCTTAGGCGCTACCTTAGGTTCTGCGCTAGGTGCTGGGCTGTCTTCTCCTAAAATTCTTTTCCTTAATGTTCTAAATTCTAACTCGTCTAGTAGGGGTTCTAAAAGTGCACGATTGGGAGGCGTGGCCAGTAATTTCTCCTCTTCATATTCGATGGGAACTTCGCATAGGATACGTGCAAGGTGTTTTGATAAGATTCCTTGCTCTCTGAAATTGATCAAGTTTTCTTGCAATTTTCCTTTCAAAAGATCCGTATTTTCCAATAAATTTTCCAAAGACTCAAATTCTTCCAATAGTTTTTGTGCCGTTTTTTCACCGATTCCCGGAATTCCCGGAATATTATCCACAGCATCTCCCATGAGGCCAAGCATGTCGATGACCTGGTCTACATTTTTTATATTCCAACGTGCGCAAACTTCTTTGGGACCTAAAACTTCAACCCCTTTTCCCATGAAAGCGGGTTTGTACATTTTGATTCGTTCTTCTACTAATTGACCATAATCTTTATCGGGCGTCATCATGTAAACGACCATTTCCGGATTTGCTTTGACTGCTTTTTTGGCAATAGTCCCGATAACATCATCCGCTTCATAACCATCTAAAATCAAAATGGGAATATCTAAAGCCTCCACAAGGCGCTTTACATAGGGAATCGCAATCGTGATGTCTTCAGGTTGTTTCTCACGTTGTGCTTTGTATGGGGTATATTCGATGTGTCGAAAAGTAGGAGCGGGGGTATCAAAAGCTACGCCTAAATAATCAGGTTTTTCTTTTTGAATGACTTCTAAAATGGTATTAGCAAAGCCAAAAACGGCACTGGTATTGATTCCCTTTGACGAAATTCTGGGTGTTTTAGCGAATGCAAAATGTGCTCGATAAATGAGTGCCATTGCATCAAATAGGAATAATTTTTTCATAGAATTTAACTAAATTTGTTGGGCTTTACCTTGAGTAAAGATATGAAAAAAATGATCGAATATGAACTTAGCTGAACTCAGAATCAATTATCAAAAAGGAGAATTATTGGAATCTTCTGTGGATAAAAATCCTTTTGAACAATTTAAAAAATGGTTTTCAGAGGCGAAAGATAGTCAGGTGCCTGAACCCAATGCCATGCATGTGAGCACCATAGGAGAAAATGGGATTCCAAACGGACGCATCGTGTTACTGAAAAGTGTGGGCCAGGGATTTTCATTTTACACAAATTATCGTTCGAGCAAAGCTGAGGCATTAGATAAGCATCCTCAGGCGTGTATCACTTTTTTTTGGGCCGAATTAGAGCGCCAAATTCGAATTGAGGGTATCACCCAAAAAGTAGATTCAGCCACTGCTGAAATATATTTTAAAAATAGACCTCGTGCCTCACAATTGGGCGCCTGGGTTTCCGAACAAAGTGCTCGCATCGAATCACGTGATATTTTAGAATTGACATTTAAGGAATTAGAAGCCAAGTATGAAGGTCAGGAAATACCCAAGCCACCACATTGGGGCG
>Ga0209443_1001780_pt1 | contig 13194 bp, 10 predicted proteins | sample LauGreBMM110DCMD_2_FD_187571 | JGI IMG/M metagenome (GOLD analysis project Ga0209443, IMG submission 187571) | Freshwater lake microbial communities from Lake Michigan, USA - Su13.BD.MM110.DCMD (SPAdes) (version 2) | ecosystem: Environmental > Aquatic > Freshwater > Lake | place: Lake Michigan... | reverse complement strand
TGCAGGTAGTGCGCCAACTAAATCCGAACGTCAAGCTTGAGGTCGCAACCCTAATTTGGGCACCCCGCACCGACGGTGAGTTGGGTGTATTGTTTGTGAACGGACACATCGACCACAAGTAGTACTGCTCCCCTGAGTCATTGCGGCTTCAGAAAATACCAAAGCCGGCTTCGTGGAAGCCGGCTTTTTTTGTGATAGCCCGATTAGATGGAGAACGGATGCTACTTACCCCTCCTGGCCTTGCGGTTGCCCGCTTCCTTTTGGACTTCAAGCATTTCGCTCATCTTTTTAGCAAACCTGGATTGGGATCCGCCCTTGGCCTTGGTCTCGTCTATTTTGGCGCGAATCGCGGCTTCATCTAAGAAGAACTCTTTAATGGCCCACTGCTGGCCAAAGGTTAGAACGTTTGAAATAAAATAGTAGTAGGAAAGACCCGACGAGTAGTTATTGAACCAAACCAAAAGCATGAAGGGCATTAGGTACTGAATAATTATCATCTGCTGCTGCATCATGCTGTTGCCCGAAGTTGGCGTCATGGTATTGTTGAACTTCGTGTACAAAAAGGTCGAAATCGCCATTAAAAGGGTGAACAGCGACACGTGGGCTCCATAAAAAGGTATTTCAAAGGGCAAACTCAGAATGCTGTCGTAGCTCGACAGGTCGTCAGCCCACAAGAAACCCTGCTGGCGGAGTTCAATAGAAATCGGGAAGAAGCGAAACATTGCAATAAGAATCGGCAAAGCCAGAAGCTGTGGAATGCAACCTCCGAGCGGATTCACCCCGGCTTTTTGGTAGAGCGCCATCGTCTCTTGCTGCTTTTTGGCTGGCTCAGCGTCCTTGAACTTCTCATTCAGTTCGTCAATTTCCGGCTTGAGCACGCGCATTTTAGCCATGCTCTTGTAGCTCTTAAAGGTCAAAGGAGACAGGGCCAACTTGATGAGGGCCGCCATGAGCAGAATGATGATTCCGTAGTTAAGACCATAGCCGTCAAGCCAATTGAACATGGGCGAAACGATGTACTTTCCGATCCATCCAAAAATTCCCCAACCGAAGGGTATTACTTGATCAAAATTTAGATTGAAGTCCTTAAGAGTCTGGTATTGGTTGGGACCGTGGTACCATATTCCCTTAGCCGAAACCTTGCCGTCGACCGAGGCCATGCTGAGTTTTGACTCAAACAGGCGGGAGTGCAGGGTATCGCTCGGCGTTCTGGTCTGCATGTCGGCATTGACAAAGCTTGACTCCGTCTGCAAAATGCTGCTGAAGTACTGCTGGCGGTGGGCTACCCAGCCGAGGTTTTCTCGGGACTCTTCGTCGTCGCTGCCGTCGCTCAAGCTACCACGCTCCATGTCTGCGTTTTCTAAGTAGTAAATACTCGTGTTGGTTGCCTCATTCATTTGGCTCTTCTCATGCCGAATTCCTGCTTGACGCCAAGTAAGGATCAGGTCTTTTTCGCTGGGAGTGCTCATGCTCCATCGAAGGCCATATCCTTCTGCAGGAAGCTCATAGGTCCACACGGTACCAAGATTGTCGGAGAGGCTTAGGCTGCGACCCTCGGAGGATGCCGCAAATAGAACAGCCGAACCGGGGCCGTCGAGTACTTGGTTGCCATCGACCAGCATTAGCGGCTTGCCCTGCCAGTCCTTGTATTCTTTAAGCTCAACCGCTTTGATTTGCGCTCCCTTGTTGCTTATCACATAGCGCACCTGGTCGTTTTCTAGCGTAAACTCTTGGTCGGGGCTCGAACTGTCGCTTGCAGGAAGTGCGTAGTCCAAGTTGGCCTCCGCTTTAGGACTAGATGCTGATTTTGCCTCTTCACTGCCGGCTGTTTTTTTGGGCTGTGAGGGCTCCACCGTGCTTGCCCAAAAAGAGGTTCCGAGTAAAATTGCTCCAATTAGGGCAAAACCAATGAGCTGGTTTCGATCCATGAACGGACGTTGTTCCATGATTTAAGACTGTGACTGTTTGAGGGCGGCCTCCACAAAGGAGGTGAAAAGCGGGTGTGGCGATTCGACCGTGGATCGGTACTCTGGGTGAAACTGAACCCCTATAAACCAAGGGTGGGAAGGTATGGTAACGATTTCGACTAGATCGTTTTGGGGATTTATTCCCACTGGCTGAAGCCCCGCCTCTGCGAGCTGTTCGCGGTAGGCATTATTGAATTCATAGCGGTGGCGATGGCGTTCTGAGACCAGAATGGTTCCATAGAGCTGGTGGAGTTTGCTGTCCGGACTAAGCAGGCAGTCACAGGAACCTAGGCGCATGGTACCACCCTTCTCGGTTACCTCCTTCTGCTGCTCCATAAGGTCAATAACGGGATGCGGTGTTTCAGGATCAACCTCCGTTGAATTGGCACCTTGATGTCCCAGTACATTCCTGGCGTACTCGATAACGGCGGCTTGCATTCCAAAGCAAATGCCCAAAAACGGAATTCCATGCTCCCGGGCGATGCGCACGGCTTCAATTTTACCTTCAAATCCTCGAGCGCCAAATCCTGGTGCCACGAGCACTCCATGAAGGCCTAGGAGATGGCTCGCAGCGTTTTCTGGAGTGAGTTCCTCGGAGTGAATCCACTGAATTTCGACTTTGGCACTGTGCTCGGTACCAGCGTGAATTAGGGCCTCGTTAATGGACTTGTAGGAATCCTTGAGCTCCACGTACTTGCCAATTAGGCCAATGCGCACCTCGCGCTCGGGATGGAGCAGTTTGTGCACAAAGGATTCCCACTTGGCCAGTTCAGGCTGCCGATCTGAGGAGAGCCCGAGCTTGCGAAGCACGACCTGATCCATGGCCTGGTCGCGCAAGAGCATGGGTACCTCATAGATGGTTCTCGCATCGAGGGATTCAAAGACGGAGTCAAGGGTTACGTTGCAAAAAAGGGCAAGTTTGCGGCGCACGTCTTCTCCCAGGCTGTACTCGGCGCGACAGACCAAAATATCGGGCTGGACCCCCGCCTCCTGGAGCATTTTAACCGAGTGTTGGGTAGGTTTGGTCTTGAGCTCCCCCGTGGCGCGCAGAAAGGGAACCAAGGTGAGGTGAATGCTCACGCAGCGCGAGCCAAGCTCCCAGCGCAGCTGGCGTACTGCCTCTATGTAGGGAAGGGCCTCGATGTCGCCAACGGTTCCTCCAATTTCGGTGATAATGATCTCGTAGCGCCCGTCTTCGCCCAACAAAAGCATGCGCCGCTTGATTTCGTCGGTAATATGGGGAATGATTTGTACCGTCTTGCCTAAGTAATCGCCGCGGCGCTCCTTATCGATGACGTGCTGGTAAATGCGTCCGGTGGTAACGTTGTTTGCCTGCGAGGTCGGTCGGTTCAAAAAGCGCTCGTAGTGGCCCAGGTCAAGGTCGGTCTCGGCACCGTCCTCGGTGACGTAGCACTCTCCGTGCTCATAGGGATTGAGCGTACCCGGGTCAATATTAAGGTAGGGGTCAAACTTCTGAATGGTCACCGAATAACCACGTGCCTGCAGGAGCTTAGCCAGGGATGAGGCCACGATTCCCTTCCCTAAAGAAGAGGTTACGCCACCGGTGACGAATATATAATTTACCTGATTAGACATAGAATTCGCCGTTGGTCCAAAGTTAGGACATTAAAAGGCGTAGCTCAGCAGCAAGGCTGGCATAACAGGCAGCTGATTTACTCGCTGTGCCTTGGGGGTGTCGTAGTAGAAAATATTTCTGCGGTTGTAGACGTTGGTTACCGCAAACGAAGCTTCGATACGCTGATTCTGAGCAAGATTCCATGCTTTTTTGGCGGTTAGGTCCAGCCGATGATAGTCCGGGAGACGTTGGCTGTTAATATCTCCGTACAAAATTCCCATTTGACCGTTCTCACGGGGGTAGTTGTAGTCGATGTTCGGGTTGCCGGCCGGGTCGGTGAAGGGAAGAAGCTCAAAATATCCTTTGATGGGAGTGAAGGGAAATCCGCTGCCGTAGTTCCATCGGATGTTGATTTCTAGCTCCTTGGCAAACTTGCGGGCCAAAACTAAGTTCACGTTGTGCCGGCGGTCATAGAAGGGTGCAAAGGTTTGCTCGCCATCAAAACGGCTGCTGCGGCCCAGGGAATAAACCCCCCAGAAGTACCAAGACTTGTCTTCGTAGGTCAACAATGCGTCGATTCCACGGGCAAGTCCTCGCTCGACCATAAAGTCCTTGCGAAGGCGTTCTGGCTGGCTCGCGTACTGCTCATTGTCGTCGTAGAGCTTGTAGCGGTTCACGTTGGTAATCATGTTGAAGCGCTTGACGTAGGCTTCTAGCTCAAAATTCCAGTTCGGAGCTGGGTTCAATTCTATACCGAGCACCAGGTGGTCTGCGGTTTGAAGCCTGCTAGGAATGGGATCGTCACCGATGGTGCTGGGCAGGTCGATTCCTCCTCCGCTCAAAAATCCGTAGAATAAGTTTACCACGTCGCGGTCGGAATTGGCGGCAATAAGGTTCTGGGAGTAGCGGCCTCCAGAGAACTTGATGCGAAAGTTCTCGGTGGCGTTGTACTTGGCGCCAAAACGGGGCTCAAAACGCACAATACCCATGGTGGAGTAGTTGTGAATGCGGATTCCAGGCTGAATGAGCCACCGGCCTTGCTGGCGCTTGTAGTCGAAGTAAATCCCGAGTTCCGAGGTATTGTCTTCGGTCTGCAGGGTGCGGCCCACGGAGTTGGTGTACTGGTAGTCGGTAAAGTAGCCGATGAATTCCAGTCCGTACTTGAGCTCGTCGGACTTGCGCAGGAGGTAGGTAAAGTCGAGTCCGCCATTGAAGCCGTTTATCGTCGAAAAGCGGGGGCGACCCTCGAGCTCAGTGGAGGTAATGGTATAGGAACTTTGGGCTAAATGACCTTCTAAAATGGTATTGGATCCGACAGGAACTACCGTGAAGTCGGTGCCGAAGCCATAGGAGTCCCAAGAAATTGACTTGTTGCCGGCAAAGCGGACCGCATCCCTAAAATTGAAGCCAAAAACATTAAACTTGTTTCCGCCGTTGGCCTCGAGCGTGTACTTGCTGTAGAGGTCACGAAACTGAAAGGGAAGGCCGCCGTATTCCGTGGCCACGTAGGGGTAGAAAATAGGTGCTGCGCGGTCGAGAAGCGATTCCTTATAGGACACTAAGAGCGAACTGGGCGCAAGACCGTCTCGTTTGGGGCCGATGGGAACTTCGACTAGGGCCTTGGCCAGGTAGGTTGAGGCACTGACCTTGCCCGCGATTCGGTCGCGCCGTCCGGTGCGGGTTCTAATGTCCATAACCGAGGAAGTCCGGCCTCCGTATTCTGAACCAAAACCTGCGGTGTAAATATCGGCAGACTGAATAATGTCCGTTTCAAAAACCGAGAAGAATCCGATGCTGTGAAAAGGATTGTAGAGAATCATTCCGTCAAGCTTGACCAAATTTTGAATGGGAGCCCCACCGCGGATGTAGAGCTGGCCTCCCTGGTCGCCGGTGGTGATAACCCCGGGCATTACCTGCAGGGCGCGCACTAAATCGGGCTCGCCACCTATCGAAAACGTCACAATGGACTTTGGGTTGAGCTGTACCACTGCGGTGGAGACCTTGGTCTGCTTCTCCTGCTTGCGGGCATCGACAAAGACGTCGTCAAGCTCCACAGTAGACTCTTTGAGGGTTACGCGCGTAAAGGTATTTTTCTCTGCAACAACCTTAATGTCGAGGGTCTGAGGCATAAATCCGGCACGGACAAATGAAACGCGGTAGGTGCCAATTGGTACCCCATTTATTTGGTAAAATCCGTCGCTGTTGGAGAAGGTTTCAAAGGTCTTAGCCCCAACCACCAGCTTGACGCTGGTAAGATTAAGGGGCGACTGGTCTCCCTGATCCACCACCAAACCGCGCAGGCCACCAGTGGTCTGTGCTAAGGATGGCGTGCTTAGCAGCAGAACAAAAAGAAGCGAACAAACCGCGTTAAAAAAGAATTTTGAACAGGAGTTCATTGAGTATATCAGCATCACGTAAGTTCGGCGACCCCATGCCCTTGGCCTGGCGGTCAGCGTCGCGAAGATAACCAACGATTTGTGACAGACGGGCGCTCGAATAATTTTGCGCGGACTTTGCAATGTCCCGCAATGCATACTCCGACACACCGAGTTGGGCGGCGGCAGTCCGGGGATTACTTTGCTCGCCCATTCTTTGATAGACCAGTGCCTTGAAAAAGGTTCCGTACAAGGTGGCGATGACCAGTATGAGCGGACTGGATCGGCTGTGCTGCATCATGCTTTGCGCAATGCGGTAGCTGCGGTCGCCGTCTTGGGCAACCAGTGCGCGCAGCAGCTCAAACTGGTTGTATTCCCGACTGGTACCCGTATACTTCTCTACGGTGGCCGCCGTGACCTCGCCTCCGTCGCCAAGGATCACAGAATACTTACCGAGCTCTTGATCGATGGATGAGAGGTCAAGCCCCATACTTTCTACCAGCACTGACGCAGCCTTCTCGCTAATTTTTAGGCCCCGCTGGCGAGCGAGTTCAGCCACCACTCCAGAAATTTGGTACTCCGGGGTTCGGTCGAACTGTAGGTAGCTTTCGCCCGGCTTGAGGGACTTATAGAGGGCCTTGCGCTTGTCGAGGGCCTTGCCGCTGAGGCTAAGTACGAGTACTGTTTGCGGCTGCGGACTTTTGACGTAGGCCGCCAAATCTTCGAGGCTGCGCATTTCCTGGGCTTCGCGGACCACTACCACGGTTCGCTCCGCCATCATAGGGAAGCGCTTGGCCTCAGACATAACCGTCCGCGCGTCGGCATCGCGACCGTAGAGCAAGCTTTGATTGAACAGGCGGTCGGCTTCCGGAAGAGCCAGCTCTAAAAGGGCCTCGGTGGCCGCATTGACGAAGTAGGGCTCTTCGCCAGCAAAGACGTAGACCGGGGCAAATTGACCGCTCTTCCAGGACTGAATTAGTTTGTTTACGACCGACTGCATGCAATGGCAAACCTACGAACTCAACCCTCGTGGTGGTAGGGCTCGTTGCGCAAAATCGCAAAGGCGCGGTAGAGCTGCTCGGCAAAGAGCAGGCGCACCAAATCGTGCGGAAAAGTCATCATGCTAAGGGCCAATTCGTAGTGTGCCATGCCACGAAAATCCGGGTCAAACCCAAAGGCGTCGCCCACGGCAAAAATCAATCTTTTGGGGCCAGCATTCATCCACTTTTGAAGCTGGGCAGCAAATTCAATGGATTTTAAGTGCTTGCCCCGCTCATCCAAAAGAACCAAGAGGTCGCCGGGCTTCAAAAAAGCCTGCTGCGCGGCTCGATCCCGCACCGATTCGGTCCTAAACTTGGTGTAGTGAGACAGTCTTTTTGAAAAGTCCGCCAAACCTTTTTGGGCATAGTCAACGTGGGTGGGGCCCACAACCAAAAGAATGATTTCCACGGCTGGCGTAAGTTTGGGTTATAATCCGCCCCGAATGGCGCGATTGCCCTGCAAAGATGAAACTCCTGAGCCAATACCTCCGCACCGAAGAACTGCAAGCCCATATTGCCCGCAGTTTAGCCGAAGATCTCGGTCAGGGACCCAGTGCCGGAGACCACTCCTCAGCAGCATGCCTTGACCCTGAAGTTCAGGGACTTGGGAAACTAATGGCCAAAGAAAACCTAATTTTTGCCGGCCGCGACGTGGCGGAATTCGTACTTAAGGCGGTAAATCCCGGCCTTAGGGCAACCTGGATGGTGAAGGACGGCCAGCGCATGGCGCCAGGCGAGGTGGCTGCCGAAGTGCGCGGTTCCCTGCCCGACTTGCTGGTCGCAGAACGGACCCTTCTTAACTACGTGCAGCGACTCAGTGCCGTGGCCACTCAAAGCCATCGCTATACCTCCCTTATCGCGGACCTTCCCTGCCAATTGCTCGACACCCGCAAAACCACTCCGGGCTGGCGCATGCTCGAGAAATGGGCGGTTCAGGCTGGCGGCGCAAGCAACCATCGGATTGGCCTGCACGATATGATCATGCTCAAAGACAACCACATTGACTTGGCGGGCGGTATTACCGCGGCCGTGGAGCGCTGCGAGCGCTACCTCGCCGCCAAAGAGCTTAACCTAGCCATTGAAGTAGAGTGCCGCAACCTTGATGAAGTGCGCGAAGCCCTCGCCCTGCCGCGCGTCGACCGCATCATGCTCGACAACTTCACGCCCGAACAGTGCTGCGAGGCCGTCGCCCTCAATGGGGGGCAAAAAGAGCTTGAGGCCAGCGGCGGCATCACCCGCGAAACCCTGCGCCGCTTCGCCGAAACCGGCGTGGACTTCATTTCGGTGGGGGCACTTACCCACTCGGCTCCGTCGGTGGACCTGAACTTTAAGGCCCAACGGATTTAAATCCAGCTCCAGCCGTGAACGCTTCCCAACTGGTCCATGTACTGCGCAAAACCGCCCAAAACGTGCGGCTGCCGCTCTTTGATGGCCTAAGCGCCTACGACGTAGCCGTGTTCTTTTGGAAGGGCATCTACGAGGGCTCGGTGTCCAGTCGCGCCGCCAGCATCAGCTTCAGCTTCTTTTTGGCGCTCTTCCCCGGGGTTATTTTTTTGTTCACCCTGATTCCCTTCATCCCGGTGGCGGGATTTCAGTCTGAGCTGTTCAAACTGCTGCGCGACGTGCTTCCGCCCAACAGCTTCGACGCGGCCTACACCACCATCACCGACATTCTGACCATCAAGCGCGGCGACCTTTTGAGCGTCACGGTCCTCGCCGCCTTCTTTTTTGCCACCAACGGAACGCTTTCGCTCATCGGCAACTTCGGGCAATCCATTCACCGCCTCAACGTGCGCGGATTTTGGTCTCAATACCTGGCCGCGTTTTTGCTCACTTTGGCGCTGTCGGTGCTGCTCATCGTGGGCATTACCGTGCTAACCCTCAGCGAAGTAAACCTTGGGGAATGGGTCGGTGGCGAACTGGGACTCTGGATCGCCGCGGCCACCCGCTGGATCGTGCTGCTTGGGCTGGTGTTGCTCTCGATCTCGCTGCTTTTTTACTTCGGGCCCATGCGCTCGGCCCCTTGGCGTTTTGTTTCGCCCGGTGCCCTTTTGGCCACCCTCCTGGTCTGGCTAACCTCGTACCTCTTTGGCATTTACGTGACGGACTTTAGCCAATACAACCAACTCTACGGTTCGATCGGAACCCTAATGATCATTCAGCTTTGGCTCTACGTCAACGCCATTGGACTCATCATCGGATTTGAGCTCAACGCATCGATGGCCGAAGCAAAAAATTACTTACTTTCACGCCGAACCTAAACTTATTTATGCCATGTATAATAAACTTAAATACTTCGGAGCGGCGCTGATACTGAGTATCTCGGCCTGGGCCCAAAAAGCAGACGACCTCCTGGGCGTTTGGTGGAACGCCGAAAAAGACGGCCAAGTAGAAATCTACAAGGTCGGATCGGAATACCGCGGACGCATCGTCTACGTCAAATTCAACACGAATCCCGACGGAACCAGTCCCAAAAAAGACAACCTCAACCCCGACACCAAGCTTCGCAGCCGCGTGCTTCAGGGTACGACGATTCTTACGGGACTTAAGTGGGACGCCGACGACAAGGAATGGGCCGGCGGCCAGATTTACGACACCAAGTCGGGCAAGTCCTACGACTGCTTCGCGCGCCTCAACGAAGACGGCTCGCTTTACTTCAAGGGCTACATGCTCGGAATGCGCTTTGTCGGCCGATCCACATCGTGGACGCGGGTCAAGAAGTAGCCCGTACCTGCTCGTACACTTCCTTGAGGCGGCTCCCAACCTGGGCCGCCTCAAACTTTTTATACGGGAGCGCATCGGCAGGCACCCGAAGCGGACTGCGCCACATCGCCTCGAGGGCGTCGGCCAAGGGACCGGAGCCCTGCGGCACGCGAAGACCCATTGGCGGAGCCAGCCAGGGTCGGAAAGCCGGAATGTCGGTTGCGACCACCGGGATTCCGCGGTGCAGGGCCTCATAGACCACCATACCAAAGGTCTCGTCGACCGTGGGGTGCGCCAGCACGTCGACCACCAGGTCGGCCCAGGCTCCCGGAGCGCCGTTACCCAGCCACTGGGCGTCTACGCCCAGGCGCGCGGCGTAGGCCGCGAGTTCGGTTTCGCGGGGACCGCCCCCGACGTGAACGTACTGCCATTCAACCTCAGGATGGCGCTTCTGAAGGATGCCCAGAGCCTCAAGGGTCCACTCCGTTATTTTAATGTGCTTGTTGAGCGGAATCAGATGCGCCACGCTAAGAATCCTAAACTTCGAGGCGCGAGGCAGGGTCGGATTGGCTCGGTAGCGAAACCTGCTCCAATCCATAACGTTGGGAACCACCTTCATGGGAGTGCCGGGCAAAACGCTTGAAAGGTCCGTGGCCAAATGCTCCGATACCGGCAAAACCACTTTGGCCATGCCCATAGCCCTTCGGCCAAAAAATCCCCAAAACCCTGACCGGAGGCGGTCGGGAGCAAGGTTCCAGTGCTCGGTATGAACCAAGACTCGATTCCAGCGCTTTGCGAGGTAGGCCGCAGTGAGCCCCGCCGGCAGCAGTACCTGACCGTGAATAATGTCGGGCTTGGAACCCACAAAGGTTCTAGAAAGGTACCAAGCCGTTACCCACGGATTGTGGTAGATCCACTTCCACCAACGCCAAGCAATCCTTAGGATGTACTCTCCGTTGGGTCCCCTACTCCACCCAATTTCGGGCACTATGGGGCCCCTGAGAATATCGATATGAAGAAGGTCCGCATCGACGCCCGCACTGCGCGCCGCAAGCCACTGGGCCCTAATGAAGGGCGATCGAAAGGGTGCCTCGGCAGAGGGATACCAGTTGGTTACCCAAAGAATCTTCACCGCAGAGAACGGATTTCGCGCCGAAACAGCATTAGAATGGCCAAGGCATTGAGGGCCAGCATGGCCAATGACTGAAGCCAAACGGATTCTATGAGGGCCACCGAGGCAAAGTAGGTCAAGGTACCCCAAAGCGGGAGCCCAAGCATTTTAGCCCAGCTGTAGTTCATGGGGTAACGGCTGCGGGTGAACCAGTGTACGGAGCCGACCTGCAGAAGGGCCACTGCGGCAGAGGCCCAGACGGCACCCTCGGCACCCTTGAAGGCCACTAGAAGCGCGAGAACGGGAAGGTAGAACGCCATGCTCAGGGCATAAAACTTAGGGAAGAGGGATGTCTCTTTAAAATAGAACAGGGGCGCCAGGTAGGCATTGAACATGCCGCGCAGCGAGAGTGTCCAAAGCAAGGGTCCGACCCATTCGTAGGAGGATTGGTAGGCCGGGCGGGGCATAATTTCAGGAAGAAGGCCAACTACCCCAGCGTAAATGATTGGGATTGCCAAGACTACTACCGCGGTAAAACTGTGCAGGTTGCGGTTTAGCACTTCTCGACCCAGAAGAAAACCGCGCTCCTTGAATGCATGGTAGATGCGCGGAAGGACGGCGTTGAACAAGCCAACCTGCAAAAACTCAAGGACCATAGCGAGCTTAAAAGCAAAGTCAAAGAGCCCTACGGTTTCTGGCCCCAGGGCGCCCTGAAGCACAAAGCGGTCGGCAAAGCGCAAACCCCATCCGAGCAAATTGTAGAGGACCATGGGGTAGAGCAAGCGCAGCCATGTTTTGGACTGCGCCGAATCCCAGCGTATGCCGTAGTTGCGCAACCACAGCGCCATGACCACCATAGCGCTGAGTCCGAGACCAAGAGTCCGGCCCCAGACAGGAGCGCGCAGTTGGTAGCCGTCGACCTGAAAGGCAAACCAGGTTCCGCCCAAGACCAAGGCAAAATTGAGCAGTGCCAAGCAGAGGTATGGCAGGGGCTTTTGCTGGCTCACCAGCACGGTGCTGTAGGTCTTGAACAGGGCGAAGAACAAGGCAGAAGCCACCGAGGCAAGCGCCAACTCGTTCCAGGGCAGCAGAAATTCCGGAGGGCCAATGGCCGCCAGCAGTGCGGCTAAAACAAGGGCAATAAGGCCCGTTTGGGTGACAAATCCGGCCAAGCCCGACATCACTTGGCGCAGTTTAGCCGGCTGGTCGTGGTTCTCAATGTAGCTAACCCCCACAATGGAGTCTATCCCAAAATTTATGAGGGTTTGCATAAGGACATAAAGGCCTGTGTAGAGGGCAAAAAGTCCAAAATCGGCGGTGCTCAACTTGGTGTAGTAGGGCAGCAGCACAAAAGCCGAGAGGAGCGGGAGCATTCCGCCTAGGGTGAATGCCAGCGCAGAGCCCGAAGTGCGAAGTAGTCCTTGGGTGGTAATCGCCATCGGATGGCTAAGTTACAGCATTCACAAAGGCCAAAAAGCGCGAAGATTTTTGGCGTAAACTTGCGGACTATGAACGAACTCCTTCGCAACGCCAGCCGCTCATGGCTAATTCCGGTGCTCACCTTGATCGCCATCAATTTTGCCTACTTCGCCCCCGTGGTCTTTCAGGGCAAGCAAATCCCGCAAGACGACATTAAACTTGGTCTTGCCAAGGGCAAAGAAATCGTGGACTATCGGGCGGAGACCGGCGAAGAGCCCTTTTGGACGAACGCCATGTTCAGCGGCATGCCAACTTTTCAGATGTCAACGCTCTACCCCAATAATATACTGAGCACTATCGATGCGGCCATACGGAAGCCATTGGTGGAGCACAGCGGCGTATACCTGATTGGCATGCTTATGCTTGGATTTTTTGCGCTTTTGCGGTCAGAAGGAGTTAGTCCCTGGCTGAGTGCTGCGGGTGCCCTTGCCTTTGGATTTAGTGGGTTTTTTATTATTTCGCTCGCTGCGGGGCACAACGCCAAAATCCATACTGCCGCCTACATGGCCCCCGTAATCTTGGGAATTTTACTGGTCTATCGAGGCAAACTGGCGACGGGCTTTGCCGTTACCGCGCTTGCGACCGGCCTAAACATCCACGCGAACCACTTTCAAATTACCTACTACACGGCGGTACCAGCGCTTGCCATTGCCGGAGCCTATTTGGTTCAGCTAGCGCGCGCAGGAGCGGTGAAGCAGTGGATTCTTCGGTCTGCCCTCCTTTTGGGTGCTGCGGTCGTGGGCATTGGGCCCAACGTGGGCAACCTATGGTCCACCTATGCCTACACCAAGGCCACCATGCGGGGCGGGCATTCTGACCTAACTCCGATCGCCGACAGCGCGGCGGCCCCTGCAGCCAAGGCCGAGGGCCTTGACTTCGACTATGCGATGTCTTGGTCCTACGGAATTTCGGAGTCACTTAACCTTTTTATTCCCAACATGAT